>Ga0208015_1000044_pt1 | contig 91632 bp, 83 predicted proteins | sample 26BtaG_FD_184101 | JGI IMG/M metagenome (GOLD analysis project Ga0208015, IMG submission 184101) | Marine viral communities from Cariaco Basin, Caribbean Sea - 26B_WHOI_OMZ_CsCl (SPAdes) (version 2) | ecosystem: Environmental > Aquatic > Marine > Oceanic | place: Caribbean Sea: Cariaco Basin... | reverse complement strand
CAGGAACTTTTGACTTTTCCTTGATGGTTTTGCGACCTTTACGAATCAATTGGTTAGTTGTTGCCATAAGGCATCCTTCTCCCGTTTGGTATAAAACAAAAAAATGGGCCAATGCACCATCTATCTGACAATAATTGCAGATTTCGGGGGCACCCATTTTTAGGACAGTGTATTATAAAGAGTTGTTGCTGCTATTTCAACCACTTATGAATGGTTTCGCTTTACAACATTTGATAGATATGCATTCAGCCTCTAATTGTATCACTTTATAGATTTTTCGCCGAAAAATAGCGTAATAAATAAAGCAAACAAAGCGAGCTCAAGCATCATTAAGAAAAGATGTTTAACATTGAAATGGTACTTGATAGTAACTAAGTGGTGGTATTTATCCTAATTTTCAAGTCGTGTTGCTCAATCAAACTAAGATAAATACCATTGCGCTTATAAAGCTATAACCCAACTAGCAAATAATATGTTTATTACTTGGCTTTTTTATCAGACGTTTGCTTGTCTGACTCTTTTTTACTGCTAGTTTTTTCTTTACTAGTTTTTTCTTTATCAATGACTTTTTCTGAATCGGTGCTTTCTTCTTTGCGCTCTGTGTCTTGTTTCGCCTCATCAGTACTAGCCTTTTCTACTTTAGCCTCACTACTGCTGTCATCAGTAATAGCACGATTGGCCAATTTTGCCTCTGGTGCAAAAGTCGCTTGCGCAACGCCAATAACTTCGTCAATCAATTGGCTGTTATAGTGCATGCCGATCGCTACGGCGGTGACAGGAATAAAACGACGAACCCATGATAAATTGATCTGATCTAAATCTACACCTACTTGGCTTGCGACTTTGTCTATTTGCTCAGCATAGAAATTTACATTTTTATTTTTTAGACCGAGATTTTTAAGTTCACTATGTAGTCCATTGCTCTGAGCATTATCAAGCAAACCTTTGCCAATACCTAGACCAGCTAGTAGCGCTTGTTTTTCTTGCATTTTGCTCAAATCAGCGTTTGATAGTAACTCATACGCCATCTTGACGCCTTGCTTGCCTGTCAGCGGCTTATTATATACAGCAGCAATCTGATAAACCGTCCGTAATGAAACCAACAATAGCCATAGTGTATCAGCAAGCAAGCCTGGTAGACCTGCTAAACCCGTCAAGCCACCCATCATTGCAAGCGCGCGGTTTTGATTAGCGATATCAGTAGCTAGCGCATAACGCTCTTCGTCATCTAAAGTGGCAATATTGGCAAAGCGATGCTCATTAGGTAAGTCGAGTTGACTCCAGTTGGCAGCGAGGTTGGCCACTTGGGCAAATGCGCCATCAACTGTCGATTGAAAAAAGCTATTCGGCACGACTTTCTTGGCATATTTACCATAAGTAGCAAAACGTGGTCCTAAAAGTTGCTGCGTCGCCTTCAACGTTTGCTCACGAAACAAGTCTTGTTGGTAGTCTTCATCGCCTAGGTCTACGGCTTTGTATTGACGCGGTTTGCCCGTTTTAGCGTTTACGCTATCAATCATAGCCCCTACACGCTCTAGATTGTTTCGAGTAAAAGAGCCAATGGTATTGATACTTTTAGAAAGAGTACTACGCTTTGCCATCGTGATGTCCTTAATATGATGAGTTGGTTTTTAATATAGTTGTATTTTAATATGATAGTTAATTATTAATAATAACGAATCTATTATTTTAGCCAGTTATCGTAACCGGTGTCAGTGCGAACAATGTTATTAGAATCACAAATTTTGTATCTAAAGTATAATTCCGTCCATAGTCAGTAGCTAGTCTTACTTCTCATCTCTTTACTCAAAACTCAGTCATAAGTGTTATTTTGTCATTATTTTACACTTGTCCAAAGATTTCCAGTGCTTGATACGTTATCATGTGCCATAACTGAGAGCATAATTGTACACTGAATCTATATTGCCTCTGATAGACCGTTAACAGAATTTCGTTACCTAAATTCATGCTATCGTTATCTACATAGACTATTTTTTCATTATAATGCTCGAATTAACTCATAGTTAAACATCATATATAGATTTACCACGATTATTGCAACCAACTGCTAGCAAGTCGTTACTTATAAGGAATAGCATATGCGCCGCGTCGTTATTACTGGAGCAGGGATTGTCTCTTGTATTGGACATGATTTAGATACTGTCACCACTGCCCTTAAAGAAGGTCAGTCTGGCATCACATTTAACGATTCTTATGCTGAGCACGAGTTTAAATCACACGTGAGCGGTAGTATCAATCAATCAGAACTGGATACCAGTGGTATCGATCGTAAGCTGAAACGGTTCTTTAGTGACGCTAGTCTCTATGCTTATGTTAGTGCGCTAAATGCGATTGAGCACTCAGGACTATCGCTTGATACTATCAATAACAACCCACGAGTGGGTGTGGTGGCAAGTTCGGGCGGCGCATCAACAGAAAATATCGTCAATGCTATCGATGCTATGCGCGAAAAAGGTCTACGCGGTGTCGGCGCAATGGCAGTACCAAAGACAATGGGCAGCTCAGTATCAGCTGCTTTAGCAACTGGTCTAAAAATCCAAGGCGTCTCCTACTCTCTCGCCTCTGCTTGTGCGACTTCGACACACTGTATCGGTCATGCTGCTGAGCTTATCCAATTGGGTAAAGCCGATGTGATATTGGCTGGTGGTAGTGAAGCTGAGCATTGGACTCAGTCTTGTATGTTTGATGCTATGGGCGCAGTTAGTACTCAGTATAACGACACACCAAAACTTGCCTCAAGAGCCTATGACAAAGACCGTGACGGTTTTGTGATTGCTGCTGGTGGCGCGATGGTGGTTGTAGAGAGTCTAGAGCATGCTCAAGCACGCGGCGCTAATATTTTGGCTGAAATCGTTGGCTATGGTGCCAGCTCTGATGGTGCAGAAATGGTTGCGCCAAGCGGTGAAGGTGCTGTTCGCTGTATGCAACAAGCCTTAACTGAAGCGGGTCTAGAAAGTGTCGATTACATCAACAGCCATGGTACTAGTACACCGTTAGGCGATATTACTGAGCTTAAAGCGATCGCTAAAGTATTTGATAATGACGTCAGTAAAGTACCTGCTATCAGCTCAACCAAATCAATGACAGGCCATAGCTTGGGTGCTGTTGGTGCACAAGAGCTGATTTACTGTCTGCTAATGCTACAGGACGGCTTTATCGCTCCGAGTATCAATGTTGATAACTTAGATCCTGCTGCTGAAGGTTTCGATATCGTCACCGAAATGCGTGAAGCAAATCTTGAAACCTTGATGAGTAATAGCTTTGGCTTTGGTGGTACTAACGCTACGCTAATTATCAAAAAGTTTGACGCTTAACCCATGCTTGTATCAAATCACAATACAACTGAGCAGACAGATTCTGCGCCATCGCCAGCTAGCAAACCTAGCTGGCGTTTTGGTGATTTGTCTGCTGCAGAGCTGATGCCGCAGCTACAGCGTCACTTGCTCGCTCAAGATATTAAAGCAAACTGGCAACTTGTTTGGCTTAATAACGATGGTCGACCAGTGATTGGCTTACTGCCTAAAGTTAGCTGGTCTGTTTATCCCAATGAGAAGCAAGCTTCTAGTGATTTACACAATATTTACAAGGTGATTAAGAGTTGTCGCAGTAATGACGTGCGCCGCGATACTGATGTAAATAGCGATAACAATAGTTATGCTAGCACGACAGCTTATATGAGCTATCTAGAATGGCAAGAGGAACTAATCGCTTATAGCAATGCTCAAGAAGTTAATCACGACACGTCATATATCAATAGCGAAGAAAGCTCGAAACCCAGTTATCATCATGGGCTAATCGGTTTTATTGGTTATGATATTGCAGCTCTCGAACTAAGCCCTGCCGATAGGATTGAATTGGCAATGCAGCCGTGTGCTTCGTTGGGACATTATGATATTTATCTAACACCTACGGCACATACTGATACAGGTTGGGCGTTAAAGACTCATCTAACTAACGATGACACTTCTGAGAGTATTGGTCATCAGACAAACGATAATTTTATAACGACTCTTACCTCTTACCTAGACGAACTGGATCGAAAACTGTCTGATAAATATCTCAATAAACCACAATTTAAAGATGCATCAAGCATCACTCCCCTAGTTTTAAGTCCGCGATGGAGTAAGCTTGATTATCAACAAGCATTTAATCGCACACAAGACTATCTACAACAAGGTGACTGCTATCAGATAAACCTGACACAGAAATGGTCTGGCAGTTTAGCGCGTGAAAATAACGATGTTCAATCAGCCTTTTCGCTTATTGACTATTTGCCTGCGCTATATCGCAATACAAAAGCGCCTTTTGCAGGATATGTGAGCGTTAAGGGCAATGATGGTGATTATCTAAATAGAAGCAACAGCTTTAACGCAGACAGCAATCATTTTGAATTGCTAAGCTGCTCACCTGAGTTGTTTTTCACATTCACTAGAGAAATCGACACTGGCAAACACTCTATTCGCACAAAGCCTATCAAGGGAACGATGCCGCGAGGTACTACTGACGAGCAAGATGAGATGTATAAGCAGCAACTGGTCAATAGCGAAAAAGACCGCGCCGAAAATGTCATGATTGTGGATTTACTGCGCAATGATTTGGGCAAATACGCCAAAATTGGCAGTGTAAAAGTACCACAGTTATTTGCGATTGAGAGCTTTAGCAATGTGCATCATATGGTCAGTACTATTACCGCTGAGCTGAAAGCTGATGCTCATCCATTGGCTGTATTGTTTGGTAGTCTGCCTGCTGGTTCTATCACTGGCACACCAAAAAAACGAGCTGTCGAAATCATCGCTGAATTGGAATCTACGCCACGGGGTGCTTATTGCGGCACTATGGGTTATATGAACTTTGATGGTAGTGGTCAATGGAATGTGCTCATTCGCACTTTGCAAGCCAACGCTTCGTCAAATGATGACTGTAATAAAGAAAGACACGTTAACCTGTGGGCAGGTGGTGGTATTACGGTCGCGTCAGATTGTGATGCTGAATACCAAGAATGCTTAGATAAAGTAGGTAACTTATTATCAGTGCTTGCTCAAAAAACCTAAGATAGCGAACTCAAACATTATTACTAATTTAAAACTAAAAAAGCCTGCCAACGTTACGTTAGCAGGCTTTATTTTTAAGACTTATCGATAGTGCTTTACATGATGAGTAAAGGGGCTTACCTATTCACATTCTATATTAAGCTATCAATATAATATTATTCAGCAACGCTAGTAGCAACTTGCAAGGCTTTTAAAGCACCAATCAAACGATTGTTCTGCTCTGCTGTACCAATAGTAATACGCAAGTACTCTGCAATACGCGGCTTATCAAAATGACGAACGATAATGCCCTGCTCGCGTAACGCACTCGCGACAGCACTTGCATCGCCATCTTTTGGACGAGCGAATACGAAGTTGGCATGTGACGGTAGGACCTTATAGCCCAATGTCGTCAACTCTGCTGTTAGCGACGTACGTAAATCAATGACTTGCTGACGGGTGTGCTCAAAATACTCAGTGTCTAACACACTCGCAGTCGCCCCAGCTTGAGCCAACTTATCCAGCGGATAGCTGTTAAAGCTGTTTTTCATCCGTGTCAGTGCTTCAATCAACGATGCATTGCCAAAGGCCATACCAACCCGCAATCCAGCAAGCGAACGTGATTTTGAGAAGGTTTGGGTCACGATAACGTTATCACACTCATTGATTAGGCTAACTGCTGAGACTGGAGCGTCTGCATTGCTTTCATCTATCTGAGCAAAATCGATATACGCTTCGTCAATAACAATGACCGCATTAGAATGCTCACTCGCAAGTTTACGAATATCAGCAAGTGATAATAGCAAGCCCGTTGGCGCATTAGGGTTGGCGATGATAATACCGCTACAAGGCTGACGATAAGCATCAGGGTCAATGCTAAAGTCTTCTTCTAGAGGAATTTGTACAAGCTCCACACCGAACGTCTGCGCATATACAGGATAGAAACTATAACCAATATCAGGTGATAGTAGTGGACGCTCTTTTAAAAAGAAACTCGCAAATACTAGCGCCAAGACTTCGTCTGAGCCATTACCGACGAATACTTGATTGATATCAAGATTGTATGACTGTGCTAAGGCAGCACGTAGGTCATTAGATTCAGGAGCAGGATACAAACGTAGTTCATCAGCTTGCTGCTCCAAAACCTTGGCAATAGCCTCCCCTACTTTTGGCGAGGGTGGAAATGGGTTTTCGTTGGTATTCAGTTTGCATAGATTGTCGTGTTGCGGCTGCTCACCTGGAATATAAGGTGACAAGTTGCGCGCTTTAGACGACCACAGTCTGGTGTCTATCTTTGACTCACTCATAAATTATCCTACTACTAGCCACAAAGACTATTAAAAATAAATATCAAAAGTAAAAGCTAAAAATTCAAAATCAATTACTGATAACGATAACGAGCTGAACGCGCATGGGCTTCTAAGTCCTCACGTTGCGCTAAAGTATCAGCTGTCTCAGCCAAAGGCTTACTACCGGATTCACTGCAATAAATGATGGAGGATTTCTTTTGAAAATCGTAAACACCTAACGGCGAAGAAAAGCGAGCAGTGCCTGATGTTGGCAGTACATGATTTGGTCCTGCACAGTAATCTCCAATAGCTTCAGGCGTATGACGACCCATAAAGATAGCGCCCGCGTGACGAATATCGTTTAACAGTGCGTCAGGGTTATCAACAGATAACTCTAAATGCTCAGGGGCGATACGATTGATAAGTGCCATACCTTCGCTACGATCTTTTACCAAAATCAGTGCACCGCGGTTCTGCAATGAGTCACGCGCGATATCCGCTTTTGGCAGCTCAGCCAGCGCTTTTTCTATCTCAAGTGCTACTTCGTTGAGCTGTTCTTCACTAGTCGTCACAAAGATAGCTTGTGCAATACGATCATGCTCAGCTTGAGACAATAGATCCATCGCTAGCCAGTCCGCTCTATCTTGTGCTTCGCCTTCTGCATATACCAATACTTCTGAAGGTCCAGCAATCATATCAATACCAACTTGACCAAATACCGCTCGTTTGGCTGCGGCGACATATTTATTGCCTGGTCCTGTAATTTTGTCCACGGCTGGAATCGTTTCAGTACCGTAAGCTAAAGCTGCTACTGCTTGAGCGCCACCAATAGTGAAGACGCGATCGACTTGGGCCAAATGGGCCGCTGCCAATACTAACGGATTGAGCACGCCTTTAGGCGCTGGTACGACCATGATAACTTCAGTGACGCCAGCTACCTTAGCAGGAATGGCGTTCATCAATACTGAAGAAGGATAAGAAGCTAAACCACCAGGCACATAAATCCCAACGCGATCAAGTGGCGTGACTTTTTGACCCAATCGGTTGCCTAGCTCGTCTTCATACTGCCATGTTTCTTGTACTTGGCGCTCATGGAATTTCTGTACCCGAGTTGCGGCTGTGGTCAACGCTGTCTTTACTTTTTCATCAAGATTGGCAAACGCTTCAGCAAGCGCTTCTTTAGACAACTCTAACTCTTGCATCGACGTTGCTGGATGCTGGTCAAACTGCTGAGTCAATGCCAACACGACGTTATCACCATCAGCACGTACTTGGGCGATGATATCATCGACGGTATGTAGTAGTTCAGCATCATTGACTGTTTCAAAGGCAAGCAACTGTGTCAATTGACTATCAAAATCGGCATCTTGGGTACTTAACTGGCGCATGACCTAATCCTATATCTGAGCATAAAGTAGTGCTAAAAATGAACGGTTTGAAACTGAGTAAAGTAGGTTTATCTTTTTTCAAAATATTGCGACTTATTCGATGTCTTCTTATCTGAATTTTATGATGATTTTATGTTTTCGCAAGCTAAGACAACAAAACCAGTTTAGCACGCTACGTCACTCATAGCCTGCTAAACTGGTTTAAAAATTTGTATAACCATGCTTTATATTACCAATGACTTGCACTGGATCATTAGCTGTTGGCGATACTATTTTTAAAGCTATCTAAGATTGGTTCTAGTAGTGCAAATTTGCGCTTATAGCTAACCTGATTGACGATCAGACGTGATGAAACATCACAAATGTGATCGCGGGCTTCAAGTCCATTCGCGCGCAATGTGTTACCTGTGTCGACCACATCGACAATCAGATCACCCAAGCCGACTAACGGCGCAAGCTCCATCGAACCGTAAAGTTTGATGACATCAACCTGCTGACCTTGGCTCGCAAAATAAGCACGAGCGACATTGACATATTTGGTCGCGATACGCAGGCGACGATTAGGTAGCGGCGCATCTTTCACACCCGCAGTCATCAGTTTACACTGAGCAATCTGCAAATCGAGCAATTCATAAACATGATTGGCACCATGCTCAAGCAGCACATCTTTACCCGCCACCCCAAAGTCAGCAGCGCCATGTTCGACATAGGTCGGCACGTCGCTGGCACGCAAAATCAGTACACGCACATTTGGATTTGAGGTTGGAAAAATAAGTTTACGCGACGCTTCAGGATCTTCTAAAAGATCAACGCCAGCTGCACGTAGCAATGGCATGGTCTCTTCTAAAATGCGGCCTTTTGATAAAGCCAAGGTTAGACCTGAAAACTCATCGTTTACTTCGTTTAATAAACCGCTGGCTGGTAAAGATTTGCTTGTCTCAGTCATAGTGACATCGTGTCCATGTGCAGTCCCCTATTAAAAGGGGAGTTTCTAATTTATATCGTAATATGGGTAACAGTCGATATTGAGTCAATCAATATTAAGCGTTGGTATTAATACGTTCGATGTTCACGCCTAAGCTACGCAGCTTGTCTTCAACATGCTCATAACCACGGTCAATGTGGTAAATACGGTCAATCAGGCTCTCGCCTTCAGCGGTCGCCGCTGCCATTACCAATGACATAGATGCGCGTAAATCCGTCGCCATCACTGGTGCTGCAGTAAAGTTTTCGACACCTCGTACTACCGCAGTGTGGCCGTCAACCTGAATAGACGCACCCAAACGATTGAGCTCTGGTACATGCATATAGCGGTTTTCGAAGATATTTTCGATAAAAGTACTCGTACCGTCCGCTAAGCAAGCAATCGCCATTAGCTGAGCTTGCATATCCGTTGGAAAACCAGGATGTGGCTGAGTACGGATATCAACCGCCTTTGGACGGCCTTTCATTTGCGCACGAATCCAGTCATCACCGCTCGTGATAGTTGCACCCATATCTTCGAACTTCTCTAACACTGGCGTCAACAATATAGCAGATGTTTTTTTGGTCAATACGTCGCCACGTGTCATCAAGGCACCAGCAAGGTATGAGCCTGTTTCGATACGGTCAGGAACCACTGAGTACTCACAGCCGTGTAGACGCTCTACCCCTTCGATGGTCATCGTTGATGTACCGATACCGCTTATTTTGGCACCCATTGCAACCAACATATTGGCCAAATCAACCACTTCTGGCTCTAGTGCACAGTTGCCTAAGACGGTTGTACCTTTGGCCAATGCTGCTGCCATGATGACGTTTTCGGTACCGCCAACGGTAATCATATCAAATGAGAAATTACAGCCTAATAGCTTGCCACCTTTTGGTGCTTGGGCTTTTACATAGCCATTTTCCACACTGATTTCGGCACCCATCGCTTCAAACGCTTTTAGGTGTTGATCGACAGGGCGTGAACCAATCGCACAACCACCCGGCAATGAGACTTCAGCTTCACCAAAACGTGCAAGTAGCGGCCCTAGCACCAAGATTGAAGCGCGCATGGTCTTTACCAAATCATACGGGGCATAAAAGTTATCGATACTCTTGGTATCGCAAGTGACTGTATCATCTTGCTTCTGGATTTTGATACCCATGCCACCGATCAATTCAATCAACGTTCGCACGTCTTGTAGTGACGGCACGTTATGCAGTGTCGTTGGAGTCTCAGCCAATATCATAGCTGCGAGTAACGGCAAAGCGGCATTTTTGGCGCCTGAGATGGTGACTTCCCCTGCGATACGACTACTACCAGTGATTAAAAATTGATCCATAAAGGTGACAACCTAGCGATGAGTATAGAAAATTATGAAAACCAGAACTACAGCTCTCAACCATGCATATGGCCGATTCAGTAATATCTAGTCATATAGACAGCTATTTGATTAGCCTTTTGATTGAACGTCCCACTCAGCAGGCGTCAGTGCTTGGATATTGAGTGCGTGAATATCGCCACTCGCAATCTTATCATTGACTAACGCATATACTGCTTGCTGACGTTGAACCGCGCGCTTGCCTTCAAAGCTGGCATCGACCACGCGTACGTCAAACTTATTACCTTGGTTGGCAGCTTGAATAAAAGCGTCTGGGAAGTGAGTCTGTAAAAATGCGATCAAATCGTCAGCGTTCATGCTCATAGAATAGTCTGCCTTAAAGTTTAGAATAGGGTATAGATTTAGAGTGATGACATTATAACAAGAGTTTGCATATCTTACAGTACTGTCTTACTCAAGTATGTTTGAGCATTGAGACAGTGCTATCAATTAAACGGTCAAAAGTGATAGACATGCATAGTGATAAGCTATTTGAGCGTTTTATCCAAGTACGTCAACACTTGCGCACGCACATCATTTACCCAGCGTAGCGGCGGTGCCATAGCGCCTATACTGGTTGCGTGACTGGCCCCTTCGATTTCGCCCGTTTCAACGGTTACGCCTGCTTTTTTAAACGCTTCTGTCATTTTGATTGTATTAGTCACATGTACAATTTTGTCTTTTTCCGCCGTTAATAATAAATATGGCGGCTGCGCGCCTTTAATCTGACGATCTGGCATCACCTGATCAGGCGTGGCGTTAGAGCCAAACGCTGTTGCACTACTGAACTTACGGAAATCATAGCTATAAGGACCTGCAATCCCAATAACGGCTGCAATATCTGTTGGCTTAATGCCATAAGGTGCCAAAAAGTCTTCGTTGGCAACGGCTGCAACGGCATTAAACGCGCCAGCAGAGTGCCCCATCACCGCTAGGCGTGACGGATCAGCATGGAGACTGGTCGCATTTTCAATACTCCAAGCAATCGCTTGAGCCGCATCTTTGACATAATCAGGATAGACGTGTTCAGGCGCTTTACGGTAATTAATCACTGCGGTGACATAACCTGCTTTGGCTAAGCTCTGACCGACAAAGGCGTATTGTTCTTTATTGCCGCTCTCCCATGAACCACCATGGACAAATACCACCATAGGATAGCTAGTGTTGATAGCACTCTGAGATTTCATTGCTTGCGCTAGCGGTTTTGGATAATAGATATCTAAGTCTTGTGAAGGCTGATCACCATATAAGATATCCTTACTTACCCCAACGCCACCACTAGAAGTAATCCCATTGACGATAGCTAACGGTGATAATGCCTGTGCGTTTTGCGTGGCTAACGCGATACTGCCCAATGCCAATATTGCCGCACCACCAAATTTCAATGTTCGTGTTTTCTTATGAGCAGGTTTATTGTGTATCCCTATATTACTAATGACGCTTGTTTCTTCATTTGGTTGTATATTTGCCTGTGAATCCTTCATGACCAGTATCCTATTATATTTATTTATCAATCAGTAGTAACAGGCTAACAGCGATAATGGTTCATCCATTAGCCAATGAGGTGTTTGATATTAGTACCGTTGGCTAATGCACTGACTCTGCTACCTTTTGCTATTGACATAATACTCACTGGCCGAAGATTTCTCGTGCCTTTACTGTTATTACTATTTAGGCTTATTGTGATTAACGTCATTTATCGCTTGGCGAACTAAGGTTTTCTATTGATTCTGATAAAGGTCAATATAAGGGCTTGATGACGGCTGCGTAGTAGTGGCCTCTTCTTCCGTTATGATAATAGGCGTTGCTGTGCTGATAGTAGTATCTTGGGCAGCTGGCGCTACTGCAGGGTTGGCCAAATTATTCTCATACATGATGTCATCATTATTTATTTTCACCCCTCTATCGTCGACGACAGTTGTCAGCAATACCAACTCGGTAACCCCAACAGTGCCATTAGCGATATCAATCAGATGACTCTGCTGAGTGGGTGTCATACGGCCCATAATGTAGACCACGCCATTATTGGTAACGGCTTTAATTTGTGACGCACTCACGCCATCGCTAGCGGCTATTTTCGCCAGTAGCTTTGAAGTGATATAACCATCATGAACCGTTGAGCTATACCCTTTTGACGCACTCACCTCCATCTCATTGTAGACACGGCGTACATCCGGCATAGAGCTAACGACTTTTTCTACTTCTGCTTTGAGCGTTTCAGTTGGCACTTCACCTGTGAGCAGTACTTCGCTATTGAAACTATCGATACCCATACGACTGGTTTGCTGCAAGTCTTCTTTTAGCCCGTACACATTGATTTTGGCAGTATGTTCAATACTACGATCGAGCAGACGCTGCGGAATCGTGCGCTCAGTCATTGGTACACCATAAGTCCCTTCTGTACTGTTGGTCAGATAATTGGTGGCACAACCTGTACTGACAACACAGGCAGCAATCATAATGCCAGTCGTAATACGACGTGATGAACCAAAAATAGCAGTGCGCAAATGCATCCGTGTCATTATTTACCTCTTAGAACATGGTTGTGACAATTTTATAAATTGAACAAATCTTAATCTAGGCCGTGTTTTTATTTTGGAGAAAATACGCTCTAGTAGTGACGAGCTAAACGTAGCGGTAAGATAATACTGTATCTGATTTATAGAGAGTTGACTATAACCGCTACTTTACTTAATTTTGGCCATCAGCGGTTAGCTTTTTAGTAACGAACCTTACTTGTCAGATATGGTTAGATGCTTCATTTGGCAGCATCTATCTTACTTATTCTATTACCAAGCACTGGCTATAAAAGCATTTTGAATCCATTCTGGTTGATTGTCTAACGGCTCATTTTTTAGACTCAACTCATTCATCGTGTTGTAAGCAATGACATCAAACCGGCAGTCATAATGAGCATACTCAGGATGCTGCTGCAAAAGCATACTCAGGATGCTGCTGCAAAAAGGACTGCGCTGTCTTAATAACTTTGCGCTGTTTGCTTGCTGTCACGCTGAGTGCTGCATCGCCATAATTAGAGGACTTGCGCTGACGAACTTCAACAAATACTAATGTTGACCATGCTGAACCTGTCTCAATCATGACCAGATCCAACTCACCTACTTTTGGCTGTTGCCAATTTTGTGCGACCAACCTTAACCCTTGCGCTTGTAAATACTCACACGCCTGATGCTCAAACAGGCTGCCTTGGCGTTGTTTTGGTGAGGTTAAGATTAAGGGATTATGATTAGGCATAAGGTTAATTGGTCTGATTAACATTTGAGAATTATCATAGCACAACATGCTAAACTAGCCACTTCTGCGCATTCTACTCTCAAAATCTATCGGTTCCCTCACTTATTATTTGACTGAAAAACCATAGATAATGACTGTACATACTAGCGCACTATTATTTTCTAACGTCTTTTTAACGACCCGAGGTTTTCATGTCTACCCCTACTGCGATGCCAGCTTGTCTCTATATCGTTGCCACGCCGATTGGCAATATGTTCGACATGACATCGCACGCAATTGATGTCTTAAAGCAGGTCGCCATCATTGCCTGCGAAGACACCCGCACCTCAGGTAAACTACTGTCACATTTTGGCATCGATACCAAAGGCAGTAAAGGTGACGAGACAAAAGACTCAGAGACTCGTCCTGCCAAAAGCAGTATCGAAAATGATGACACGACTACAAAGCAAAAAGGCCACAATAAGCTATGGGCCTATCACGAACACAATAGCGCCATTCAAACGCCCAAAATTATTGAAATGATTGAGCAAGGTTATTCAGTTGCCTTGATTAGTGATGCTGGTACACCTCTAGTCAGCGATCCAGGCTATCAACTGGTACAAGCCGCGCATGAAGCTGGCGTGACCGTATCACCTATCGTTGGGGCTTCTGCTGCCATTGGCGCATTGTCAGTAGCAGGGTTACCTTCTGATCGATTTAGCTTTATTGGGTTTTTGCCAGCCAAAACCCATGGTCGTCAAAAACAGCTGAGCGATCTAATCGCACGTACCGAAACTTTAATCTTTTATGAAGCGCCGCATCGTATCGTAGCTAGTCTAGAAGACATGGCAACGATATTTGGTGCAGACCGCGCGGTGACTTTTTGCCGTGAATTGACTAAGACGTTTGAAACGGTACACAAGAGCACCCTTGGCGAGTTGGTCGAGTTTGTCAAAGCAGATGATAACCAGCAGCGCGGCGAGATAGTCGTGGTCGTCGCTGGCGTCGGTGTGGCAAAAGATACTGACGACATCAGTACGCATGATAAATTGCTACAGCGTTTGCTAGAAGATTTATCAGTCAAGAAAGCGGCCGCACTGGCCTCTGATATCACTGGTGTAAAGAAAAATGCGCTTTATCAGCGTCTACTAGAGTTGCAAGCAGACTAGTTTTTAATAATAAGAAAGACAACTGTTTATAAATGAATTGAGGAGAGATAAGCAATGTACGATGTAATGGCAATAGGTAATGCGTTGGTTGATCACGAGTATGTGCTATCAGATGCGGCACTAGAAGAGACTGAGCTGACCAAAGGTAATATGACGCTGGCTGGTATTGAAGAGCAGCAGCAACTACTGGCTTACTTTAAACTGGCTGAGATTGAGCCATCAAAACAAGCAGGCGGCGGATCAGCAGCCAATACGATGTTTACCTTTGCCAGCTTAGGCGGTAAGCCTTTTTATGCTTGCCGCGTCGGTGATGATGATCAAGGGGCGTTTTACCTTAGAGACTTGCACGAAGCAGGTGTCGCAACCTCAGACAAATCTATCCATGCAGGCGGCGTGACCGGCTCATGTGTGGTTGCCGTTACCGAAGATGGCGAACGCACCATGCAGACATATCTTGGCACCTCAAGTGAGATTGCCGCTGACAATGTTGATTTTGACGCGTTGACGCAAGCAGATTGGCTATATATAGAAGGCTATCTAGCAATGTCTGAGAGCATCCAACCAGCGATGACTCAATTACGTCAACAAGCCGGCATTCATAATGCAAAAATCGCGGTGAGCTTTGCTGACCCTGCGGTAGTAAAATTTGCCAAAGACGGTTTGCTTAATATGCTCGGCAACAAAGTCGCAGTGATATTCTGTAATAGCGAAGAAGCCAAGCTATTCACTGACAAAAAACAAGTCAAAGCAGCAGCGCGTGCCCTGCTTGAATACTGCCAAATTGCCGTCGTCACTGATGGTGCCAACGGTGCGGTAATCGCCCACCAACCTAATGATGAGGCAGAGGTTGAAGTGTATGACGTTGCAACGCCAGCAGTGGCCAACGTCATCGATACCAATGGTGCAGGCGATAACTACGCTGGTGCTTTCTTATATGCATTATCGCAGCAGTATAGTCTGCCAGAATGCGGTCGTCTTGCCAGCGAAATATCAGCACAAGTTATTCAGCAGTTTGGACCGCGTCTTGCTTCGCAGGATTATCGAGATATCGCGCAGCGTGTACTGTCTGCTTAATCGTTAAACACACCTGTTGGACGCAAAACAAAAAGCCCATATCAAATCGATATGGGCTTTTTTTATATCATTCAGACTTGTTCAAACAGTTTGCTCAACTTAATAAGCGCTTGTTATTAAGCAGAAGCTAATGCTTGGGCAAGATCGGCTTTGATGTCTTCGATATGTTCGATACCAATCGACAGTCGTACCATGTCCGTACTGACGCCTGCATTTTCTAGCTCTTGCTCATTTAACTGACGATGCGTGGTCGTCGCTGGATGGCATGCTAGTGACTTCGCATCACCAATATTTACCAGACGAGTAATCAGTTGCAGCGCATCAATAAAGCGCGCCCCAGCTTCCAGACCGCCTTTCACACCAAAGGTCAAAATGGCAGAAGGCGTGCCTTTCATGTATTTTTTGGCAAGCTCGTGCTCAGGATGGTCAGACAGACCTGCGTATTTCACCCAAGCAACTTTATCATGGTCACGCAGATATTCTGCAACGGCTTGTGCATTTTGCACGTGGCGCTCCATACGCAGACTTAGCGTCTCCATACCTTGCAAGATACCAAAAGCATTGAGCGGGCTAAGTGCTGCGCCAGTGTTACGTAATGGCGCGACGCGAGCACGGGCAATAAAGGCTGGCGCGCCTACGTCTTTGACGAAATTTACCCCGTGATAGCTATGATCTGGTGTGTTCAACAGTGGGAAACGCTCAGGATAATCGCCCCAAGCAAACTTGCCACTATCGACAATCGCACCACCGATTGATGTACCCGTTCCGCTCATATATTTGGTCAATGAGTGAATCACAACATCTGCACCGAACTCAAACGGACGGCATATCGCAGGCGTCGCCACGGTATTATCAATCACGACAGGTACGCCGTATTCATGAGCGACATCACTGAGCGCTTGAATGTCAACGATATTACCTAGTGGGTTACCGATACTCTCGGCAAACACCATTTTGGTTTTATCGTCAATCAAGTCACGAATGGCTTCTGGGTCTTTATGATCGAAGAAGCGCACTTCGATACCTTGACGCGGCAATGCATGGGCAAATAAATTATAAGTACCGCCATATAGCGTTGATACGGCGACGATATTGTCGCCTGCTTCACAAATGGTCTGAATCGCATAAGTAATAGCAGCCATACCAGAGGCTACGGCAAGCGCACCGATACCACCTTCTAACGCAGCCACACGCTCTTCTAGCACCGCGTTGGTCGGATTCATGATACGAGTATAGATGTTGCCTGCGACTTTTAAATCAAACAGATCTGCACCATGCTGAGTATTATCAAACGCATATGAACTGGTATGATAAATAGGCACGGCGACTGCTTTGGTCGTTGGCTCTACACTATAGCCGGCATGAATCGCTAAGGTCTCAAGACGTTGAGGGGTTTCTAATGGTTGGGCTGTCTGCTGGTCTGCTGATCCGTCACTCATAGTACATTCCTTTATTTTGATAAAAGATGATTTATTGACGACGTATCGCCCAAAGTCACCTTAAAAAACTGTCTGCTAAATCATAGCAATAAAAAAAGCTGAGTTCATCATAACTCAGCTTCTTTATTAAAAGAATAGCAAAATACTCATCTCTTCATGACAAATATTCATAAGCAGCAAACCAAACAGGCATATCTATACTAGAGATATGGCCACCTTTATAGCAGCCAATTGCTTTTAACTATTTTTCATTTTATTTATAGTAAGCATTCTCTGTACGAGTATGATCAGTCTCGTCAACCACTTGGGTCAATTCTGGAATTTGCTGTTTCAGCTGTACTTCAACGCCTTGACGTAAAGTCATATCAACCGCTGAACACCCTTGGCAACCACCGCCAAATTTCAATACAGCGGTTAGACCAATGCCTTCTTCATCAATCAGTTCAAGCAACTGTACGTCACCGCCATGTGCTGCCAAGCCAGGGTTAATCTCTGACTGCAATACATAGTTAATGCGCTCTTCGACACTGGCATCAGCGCCTACTTTAGGTACTTTAGAGTTTGGTGCGCGGAAAGTCAGCTGACCACCAAAACGGTCTTTATTATAATCGATGACCGCGTCTTCTAGATAAGGTACTGACGCCGCCTCAATAAAGGCAGAGAAGTTCTCATACGTAAAACGCAAGTCAGCGCTGTCTTCTTCGCCCGGCTGGTTATAAGCCATGCAGCACTCTGCACGCGGCGTACCAGGATGCTCAACGAAAATACGCACACCGATACCATCGGTATCTTGCTTAGATAACAAATCTGCCAAGTAGCCTTGAGCTGACTCAGTGATAGTGATGTTGCTTTTTGCTTCGACTTGCTCGGTATCTAGGGCTGATTCATAGCCAGCAGTTTGGTCTAGTTGGTTATCAGCTTGGTTTTGCTCACTCATAATGTTTCCTATGCGTTATGACACAAACGCTATATCTATTATGGCTACTGTGTCGTGAATTTGGATTTTTAAAATGTTTACGATTTATATAAGACATGCAGACTGGCAATGATTGGTATTTATTATTGTATGACATTGGCCAACATGAGTATAAAGTTTAATCCGTCTATAGCAGTCATTATACCTGAATCACACATCAATTCCGACCACGCTACTGTGAATTGAACTGAGGCCATTGCAAATGGTCGTCATTGGTTTTTTTAATGATGCTAACAAGTGGCAAAGTAACTTTATATTTAGACGAGAAACTACAAACATGCTGAATGACTATGTTGGCTGCTAAGTTATTCTCTATATAAAGACAGCTGTGCCATTTATCAAGCGCACTTAGCGTTTTCGATATGCCATACCGTTCACATCTAGTCCGAGCAAGTCATCTGGTTTTGACGTAGTATTAATAATTTGAATGATTTTTTGTATTAGCGTTATGAGCATGGTAGCTTTTAATTGCCTTGTATAAATATCGACTTGTATAAATATCATGTGTTTTTTGGATAGGATCATTTTATGATGACACGGACGTTGCACCTAGTAAATACCAAGGACGATGAGAAAATTGCCGTTTGGAAAGTATTTGATAATTCAGAAGAAGATACGATAGCTAACACATCAGAAAACAGCCTGCCTGACATCACACCGCAAAACATATTTTTGACGCATGGTACGTTTTCTGACAAGCAAACTTGCCTCAAAATCGCCGAATATTTTGCAGGGCTTGGTCATCACTGCTACATCATGGAATGGCGCGGGCATGGCGATAGCTCGCTACCGAAAGAAAAATTCAACTTTGAGACCGTCGCCACTTATGACTATGAAGCGACTTTTCGCTATTTCTTTGAAGAATTAAAACTCGATAATCTACATTGCGTCACTCATAGTGGTGGCGGTGTTGGTTTGACCATGTTTCTTGTCCAAAACCCAAGCTATATCGATAAGGTCAATAGCATCAGTATGTTTGCCTGCCAAGCTTTTGGGGCGACGCAAGACTCGACCAGCCACGCGAAAATCCTTATGGCCAAGATAGTTACTCGACTGGTCGGCTTTATACCCGCTAAGCAGTTCAAAGTAGGCCCTTTTAACGAAAGCTACTATACGATGACCCAATGGTACGATTGGAATTTGGGTAAAAATTTTAAAAGTAGCTTTTTAAAAAAGGCTAATTTTGATAAAGGCAGGACGAATACAGACGAAGTGAACGAAAACATTAATCAGCAGAAAAGTACTGGTGATGACTTTATCGACTATCGATATCATATGGCTCAGATTACCATTCCTGTTTATGCTATTAGCGCAAAAGGCGATACTTTCATATCCCCTACTCGTGGCTGTCGTTTGTTTTTTGATAGCTTTGATAATTCAACTAATATCTTTCGAGAGTACTCGCTCAGTAACGGCGATTTAGATGACTATACGCACAGTCGCATCATGATCAGTCGCAATGCTGCCACAGAGATTTGGCCAACGGTGACGGCATGGATAGAGAAGTATGCCCGTTAAAGTAGAGATTTCGTTTGGATGATTTCGATAATGACACACCCCTAAACATCTTTATACTTGTCAGAAAGTCATGGGCTGTGTCAGTATTAGCGTCATTAATTTTTAATCAATAAAAATAAGTCGTAGGAAGTTGGCGTCTATGAGTGAATTATCAGAGCAACAGTCAGATAAGCAAAACCTAGATCAAAAAGGCAGTAAACACTATCGTTATCTAGTCTTTATCGGTCGCTTTCAGCCGTTTCATGCTGGCCACAAAGCCGTCATCGATGAGGCACTAAAACGCTCAGATGAAGTAATTATGCTCATTGGCTCAGCCAACTTGCCACGTAGCTTACGCAATCCATTTAGCGTCGCTGAGCGTGCCGCAATGATTAAAGGTGCCTACTCTGAAGAAGAAGCCGAACGCATTCACTGTGTTGGCTTAGATGACGCACTCTACAATGACACCCGCTGGCTACAGTATGTGCAGGCAGGTGTAAAATCTGTCACTGGCGACTTGCAGACGGATATTGGTTTGATTGGTCATTCAAAAGACAGCTCATCGTACTATTTATCACTGTTCCCCAACTGGGACTCTGTGTCAGTGCCCAATTATCATAACTTATCAGCCACGCCTATTCGCGACAGCTATCTGATGGGTGCCACGCCGACGCCCGAGCGTACGCCTGAGTCGACGCGTAACGTCCTTGATGCATTCAAACAAACTGAAGACTATCATCAGCTGCATGAAGAAGCAGACTTTATCGATAAATATAAAAGACAGTGGGAATCAGCACCGTACCCGCCTACTTTTATGACAGCCGATGCATTAATTGTACAGTCAGGCCATATCTTACTGGTTGAGCGACGCAGTATGCCAGGGCGCGGACTCTGGGCGCTGCCGGGTGGATTTTTAAATCCAAAAGAGACGCTGTTTGATGCTTGTATCCGTGAGCTACGTGAAGAAACTCGCCTCAAGGTGCCTGAGCCAGTATTACGCGGCTCCTGCCATAGCCAACATACCTTTGACGACCCATATCGCTCAGCGCGTGGTCGCACCATTACTCAAGCGTTTTATTTTCAGCTCAAAAACGATCCAAAAGGTCTGCCAAAAGTAAAAGGTGGCGACGATGCGACCAAAGCATTTTGGTTACCCTTAGCTGAGCTCGATGCGAAGATGATGTTTGAAGATCACTATGCGATTATTACCAAAATGGTTGGGTTGTAGTTTTTCGTTATTGGACAGATGAGCAGGTCATGGTCAAATCAACCCTCATTGATATCTACACAATGTATTTTTAACTTTTTATACCAGTGCCGATAGACGGCACTCAACCGCCGCCACTGTTCTTTCAAAGCAGCTGCGGCAGCTCAAAGCAGAGGAGTTCTGTGATGTACACCAGTAATCTAAACAATTTAATCTTAAATAGTGACAGCTATAAGACCTCACATTGGGTGCAATACCCGAGCGGTAGTGAGTATCTGTCAAGCTACATTGAGGCGCGCAAGGGCGACTACGATGTGGTGTTCTTTGGTCTACAAGCCTTTATCAAAGAGTACTTAAGTACGCCTATTACTCATCAAGATATCGATGAAGCCGAAAAGGTCATTCAAGCACACGGTTTGACTTTCAACCGAGCAGGATGGGAGCATCTGGTCGATAAACATGACGGCTACTTGCCACTACGCATCGAGGCCGTCGCCGAAGGCAGCATAGTACCCGTATCTAACGTGGTTTGTCAGATTACCAATACTGACCCTGAGTTTTATTGGCTGCCAAGCTATATCGAAACGGCACTATTACGTGCGATTTGGTACCCATCAACGGTCGCTAGCGTCTCACGTTACTGCAAAGACATCATCCGTCAGGCTCTAGAGAAGTCAGCAGACAACACAGAGTCGCTGCCTTTTCGCCTGCATGATTTTGGTGCGCGCGGTGCCTCAAGCCAAGAGAGTGTGGCACTCGGTAGTTTGGCACATTTGGTCAACTTTGCTGGTACGGATTCGATGACCGCGCTGGTTGCTGCCAGTCGTTGGTATCAGATGGGTGATGATATGCCGGCATTCTCTATTCCAGCGGCTGAGCACAGTACGATGACAGCTTGGGGACGTGATGGCGAGACTGCTGCTTTTCACAATATGATTGAGCAGTTTGGCGGTAAGGATAAAGCCTTTTCGGTCGTCTCAGATAGTTATGATTTATGGAATGCCATCGACAATATCTGGGGTGACGCCTTAAAAGATGAAGTCAAAAATATGGGCGGCACTTTGGTTATTCGACCAGACAGCGGCGAACCTACCAAAGTCGTCCGCGAAGCGTTGGAGCGCTTGGCGGTGAAGTTCGGCACTACGGTAAACAGCAAGGGCTATAAAGTGCTGCCCGACTACGTACGTATCATCCAAGGTGATGGCATCAGCTCGCAAAGCTTAAGCAAAATTATTGACGTAGTAATCAAAGCGGGCTTTAGCATAGAAAACGTGACGTTTGGTATGGGCGGTGGTCTATTGCAGCAAGTCAACCGCGACACCATGAGTTGGGCAATGAAATCTAGCGCTATCTCTATCGATGGTGCATGGAAGGATATTTATAAAGATCCTGTCACCAGCCGCTCAAAACGCTCGAAAAAAGGACGATTGGCACTGGTAAAAGACGACAGCGGCCAGCTAACAACCGTCAAAGAAAATGAGATAAGCGACCCAACTGACAATCTATTACGTGATGTCTACGTCGATGGTAAATTGTTAATTGAAGACAGTCTTACGACTATCAGGGAACGTGCAGGATGGTAGACACTAATAAGTTGACATCGGTCGCAAGAGACGTCTTACTTGCCCCTGTCTACCTCTATCAAGGTCGCAAAATCAAGCGTGATACAGTCCGCTTGCCTGAACCACATGGCGAAAGGCACGGTATGATTGAGCTGCCTCAAGCGAATAATGAGGTATCAACGCAAGAGGCTAAGACATTTAACCTTATGGTCGTTGGCGATTCAGCAGCAGCAGGCGTGGGTAGCCAGACCCAGCAAGAAGCGTTGGTCGGTAAGCTCATACCGATACTGGAACAAAACAAAGCTATCCAAGCAAACTTTGCTCGACTCAATTGGTCATTGCAAGCGACAACAGGTCATACCAGCTTTGATATTCTACGCAGGTTATATGTCTTACCTGCTCCTGAGCAGTCTATCGATGTGATGTTGCTAAGCGTAGGGGTCAATGATACGACGTCCAATGTCTCTGTGCATAAATGGCAACAACAAATTGAAGACATTATCAATATTGCACAGCGCAAATTTGGCGTACGAGAATTGGTTTTTTTAAGTTTGCCGCCGATGGCGCAAATGCCTGCAATACCTGCTCCGCTCAATAACTTTGTGGGTGCAAAAGCATCGGTACTGGATGGGATATTACAGCAGGTTTGTACGGCTCATGCTAGTGTCACCTATATGGCAACCGACTTTACACGGATGCTAGAAGAGCATGCAAATGGCTCGGCTATCGATATCAATGTGATGTTTGCCAGTGATGGATTTCATCCTAGCAGTCTGATGTACGGCTATTGGGCACAGCAAATCGTAGAAACCATTATTCAGTTACTAGATTCTATTCAGATATTGGACTTATCTACTACTGAGTTTGAGCGCTAAATAGCCTGTTAGCTTTATTTTTAGATCATAAAAAATAAAACACAATAAAAAAACCGCTGAATAATCAGCGGTTTTTTATTGCTTAGCGAAATATATTTACACCATAAGTGTAAATTATTCAGCAGCGTCTGCAGCTTTCTTGCTACGGCCACCAAATGCGCCAAAGCGTTTGTTGAAGCTTGCAACACGACCTTCAGTAGAAGTTTTACGTTGCTCACCAGTATAGAACGGATGCGACGCACTTGAGATATCAAGTGGGTAGTATGGGTATTCTTTACCTTCGTATTCACGAGTCGCTTTAGTCTTAGCAGTTGAGCGAGTCAAAAAGAACACGTCAGCGTTAGTGTCGTGGAATAAAACTTCTTGGTAATTAGGATGGATATCTTTACGCATAATATACTCTCTAGGTCCGATGTATGTACAACGTCTAAATACAGCATCATCGATGATGTATCAAACAAATAATGACATACGTAACTGAGGCACTAAGGACATTACAAGTATGGCAACTGCGTCACTGGCTTATTCCAGCACCCAACACCACCCTTCTGTTCGCTTAGCCTTTCCCCAGCGGGAAAATTAAACCGCGATTTTAACGGTTTTTGACGTAAGACGCAAGGAGCAGTTGTGATAGAGATATGTGATAAGTTGTCAATAATAGAGAAATAGTGTTGAGATGTATAAGTTAACCCAGTACAATGTTTTGGTTAGATATATTAATCAATTACATTTTTATATGTAGTTAATCTAACCAAATATAGGTTGGCTGCGCTATTTATTTATCGCAACTCTAGGACACCTAGCTACAATATATTTACTCATTTTTTACAAAAAATGTTTTCTTCTTTGTTCATCGGCGAACACCAATACCCTAATACCATATAAGGACTATTCAATGAAAACCACTACAAAAGCCCTATTGATCAGCTCAATACTTTCTATCACTACCATGGCAAGCGCTGCACTACCAACTCAGTGGGAGTTAGATGATTCACATACTCGCGTCGGATTTTCTGTGAGCCATATGGGATTCTCAACCACAATGGGTCATTTTAGTGATGTTGAGGGCGTGGTGAATTATGATATGAAAGCACCAAACCAAACCAGCATGGAATTTACTATATCCACCGACAGCATCGATACCAATTGGGATGCTCGTGATAAACATCTAAAAACTGATGAATTTTTCAATGTCGAAAAGTACCCAACCATGACTTTTAAATCGACCCAAGTTAAATTTATCAACCCACAGCAAGCTAAAGTAACCGGTGACTTTACCTTACTCGGTCAGACCAAGCCACTGACATTGGATGTTACATTAAATAAAATCGATAACAGCCCACTGACTAAAGAGCCCGTTGCTGGTTTCCGTGCTACTGGTACGATCGATCGTGCCGCTTATGGTATGACCGCTTATGCTAGCGGTATTACGACCAACGTCCCTATCCAAATCGACGGTGAACTAGTAGAAAAGAAATAACAGTAAGTTTATAGCTCTCTAATAGCTTTCGACAAAAACGAGAAAAGCAGCCTACCCTCATTTATAGAGGCAGGCTGCTTTTTTATTTCCTATAGATTCTTCTACGCTCTAATCATATATATTCACTATTTTACATAAAAGGTTTTTATATACTTGAAGGCTTCATACTTTGTTGTTATATTCATATATACGGATTTACGAATATATAACGCAACACTGAGGGAGCAGCAACGTGGATACAGTACAAGTTGATTACATAGCGATAGATGCTGAGTGGGATAAGAAGGTATCAAATCATCATTTTGATATATACCACTTATCTGGTTGGATTGCGGCCTCAGCTGTCATCGATAAGGGCAAACCTCAAGGCATCATCGCTCACTATAAAAACAAGGAAGTATTGTTACCCATCATAATTAGAGACATTGACTCAGAGCACTGGGATGCTACTTCCACTTATGGCTACGGGGGGCCGTTGATGGATAAAACCCTCACTGATGCCGAGTTAGACGTCGTACTAGATGAGATAAGAGCTTTTCTTTGCGAGAGAGGCTGCGTGTCTTTGTTTATGCGGTTGCATCCGATTATTAATAAAGAATGGATACCCACAGTTGGCAAAGCACTGACTCACGGGCTGACTTTGATGTCTGATTTGAGTAAGTCAGAAGAAGAGCATTGGAGCGAAACACAAAATCGACATCGCCGCGGTATCAAAAAAGCCATAAAAATGGATGTCGTGACAAAAATAGAATTCTTGACTAGGCAAAACGCGATGGTGTTCTCAGACATTTATAAAGAGACGATGCGACACGTCAAGGCCAGTGATTATTACTTCTTTGATGATGATTATTTTTTTAATTTGCTTGAAAACCTTCAAGAAAAAATACTGCTGATAACCGCCTATCAAGACGATAAACCAATCGGGTCCTCTATATATACGCTCTGCCAAGAGTCTGGCATTATGCAGTTCCATCTTGGCGGCACGCTGAACGCTTATACACATCTACAACCTTCTAAACTTATCACTCATGTCGCTCGCAATTGGGGACGAGAGAACCGTTATGAAGTGCTACATCTTGGTGGCGGCGTTGGTTCCAATTTAGATTCTTTATATGAGTATAAGAAAGGCTTTAGCTCACAAGAGTTACTATTTAAGACTTACAGGCTCATCGTCAACGTAGCAAAATATACAGAGTTAGTGGCGGATATCTGGTTCACGGAAAATGATCTGCTCTCAGACTTTTTTCCTTTATATAGAAAAGAGCCTAGCAAAGAAGAAGTGTTAGAGACCATTCAGGTTGAGCCTTTAGCAAAGGTGACATAGGACAGATTGCATCTAATAATAGAGAATATATACAAGGTAGTATTTTCGATAATGGACAATAGAACCAAGCAAATAAAAAGCAGCCTACCTCTATAGAGGACGGGCCGCTTTTTTGCGTTAACGTTTTCGAGTCAGTTTATATCTAATGCATACTATTTGCTTGGGATAACATGCCAAACGCCAAGTTTATCATCACCGTCTTTGTCACCAACTTTTGTATCGTTAGCATAGAAGTATAAAGGCTTACCGTTCATTGCCCATTGATATTTACCATCTTCACGCTTAAAGGCAGCGAACTGACCTGAGGCTTTGGCATCACTGGGTGCTTTGAAAATTGGCCAAACAACTTGGCAGGCTGCACCGCAATCTGACTGGTTCATAGAGTCTTTATCAAACGTATACAACGTCATATGGTTGGTAGCATCTACCAACACCCCATTCTTGCTAGTGACTGGTGCTGTATTATTGCTGGTTGCCTGTACTTCATGCGTACCTGACATATCGTTACCGACTACGTTTTTTAAAGTAGTACAGCCAGTTAGTGTTAATACACCTGTTAGTACCGATAACATCATTATATTTTTCATCATAACTTCCTTGTAATTTTAGTCGTATTTTTTATAGCGATAAGCCTGTGGTTGTTTACTTTGTCGACTGTCCCTATTGTTCATTTTGATATTTGTAGTTTTGAACAGTCCTCAAAACAGAACCTACGCTTCTTTTTAAGCAAAATAAATATAGCATACGGCTTTAGATTATCTCGTTAATCAATATACACGCTTACAAAAGTGGTCGAATTTTACAAAATAATAAAACGAGCTTATTTTCGATTTCACAAGTTTGCCACTTCTCTCGTTTACTCTATTTTTAGACAGGCTCGTTTGTCTGAAAAAATTCACACATATAGCGACTCGTTGACAAAACTCATGCATCTTCTTACGTATTTCCCATCATATTGTCTGTAGTTCTTCGTAAAATAAACCTATAGAGATGAAGAATGGCTAAACAATAGAAAAGATGACTATTGAAGTTCAGATTTGTGTGTTGAACTTAATTACCTTCGCACTCATATCAAGAAATATAGAACATTTGATACATATACCGAGCACGGCCTAATACAGATGCTATTAAGGATACAACGACGACAATGACTCAGTCTTTTGATAAAAAATACGCTCAATCCTTTAATCGTGACGCTCATTCTGGGGTGTTATCTTATGGGGCACAAAACATTCAACCTAAAAAGCGCGTTGGCATTTTGGGCGGCGGTACTGCAGGATCGACGATTGCGATTCGACTTGCTGCGTTAGGATTAGAGACCTATTTGTTTGAAAAGAAAAAATCTCTCATTGATGGACCACCTATGTGTCATTTGCATGCAGGTGGTAACTTGTACCGTGAAATACCGGACGAAGATTGCGTAGCGCTGCTTAAGCAATGTATCGATATTTTGCGTTTGTATCCGCACACTATTGACGTCCGTCCTACTGTGTTTGCTGTACCGACACGTGACGAAGGACTGCCTGAAGATTTACTACCGCGTTTAGACATTTTGACCGATGCTTATCAAGAATTGATCGAGCAAGATGCTAATAATAAGGTATTGGGTGAGCCTGAAGATTACTATCAACTCTACAGCCATGAGCAATTGATTGAGCTGTCTGAACGTGAGCAAGTCGCTGTACCAAGTACGATTGATGAATGGATGATTCCAGTCGCTAGATACTTGGATTTAAACAAGGTTAAATTTCCGTTAATTGTTGTCCAAGAATATGGTTGGAACATTTTTCGTTTAGCCGCTTCTGCCAAACTTGCACTTGAAGAATACGATAATGCGCACGTATTTACCGAAACTGCTGTGCAAAAAGTCGTGCCGGTAGATTGTGAGAACTGTACCAACGCTGACCATCATGTCACCAAATGGCGTATCGACTATCAACAAATCCATAGTCAAGAACATGCCTCTCAGCCTGAGTCTATTGAAGTTGATTATCTAGTCAATGCTTGCGGATTCCGTACAGGTGTTATTGACGATATGGTCGGTGTCGAAGTCACACGTATGGTCGAGTTCAAATCGTCTTATGTGACCCATTGGGGCGATGCTGGTGGACAGATACCAGAGATTATCGTCTACGGTCAACGAGGAACGCCAGAAGGCATGGCGCAGCTTACTCCCTACCCTGGCGGATACTTTCAGATTCACGGTATGAGTAAAGCCATTACTCTGTTTGATGATGGTCTTGTCGCATCGAGTGAAGACAGTGCGCAGCCCAAACTGCCACAGCAATATGTGCACTATATCGAAGATGGTTGGGATAAAGCGCCCCTACAGGCACGTAGTCAGCAAGCGATTGAGTATGTGGCGGAGTTTGTACCGACATTTAACAGCGCACGTACTGTTGGTAACGCACTATATGGTGGGCAGCAGATTCCTGGGCAGGATGATACGCTGCGAGTCGCTGACGTGAGCTTGTACTCTAATATACGCTATGCCCGTGCAGAAAACGTCAAAGCATCTTCGACCTTGATTGCCGCTGATCAAATAGTTAATGAGCTGACAGATCTAGGTTTGATAGAGAACGATACACCTCTGAATCGTCGTCGCTATGCTCATGAGTGGTCGTACCTTGTCCATAACGATAGCCTCGCTGTCGATGAGGTTGCACGTGAGCTCGCTGAACAGCGTGGATTCCCAATCGCTATGGCTCATGTTAATCATAGTATTCGTGAAGTAGCATTGGACGATCTCACGCCTGCTGATGCCTAATAGACATGATTCGCTGATAGGTTGTTAATACATATAACAAAGGAGCAGATAACCGAGATTTGGTTATCTGCTCCTTTTTTGCAATAGCTTTTCATATTTAAGCATTTGCTGTGTATGAATAGCTATACGGCTTAACTATTACTACCAGCCATCTTCTCCGTATCCACAGCATCATCTATGGTCACTACTGTCTGTAGCATATCAATCGCTTCGCTGATGGTATTACACACTACTAGACGATCTAAATCTTCCTGCTTCATAAAGCCTTGCTCAGTGGTATATTTCAAATGCTCAATCATACGGTCATAAAAACCATTGATGTTCAAAATAATCATTGGTTTTTCGTGCTGGTACAATTGACGCCACGTGGCGATTTCCATAATCTCTTCTAATGTTCCTAGCCCGCCCGGTAGCGTGATAAAGGCATCGGCATACTCTGCCATGACGGTCTTACGCGTGTGCATAGTGTCAGTCAAATGCAAGCGAGTCAGCTGCTCATGAGCGATTTCGTGCTTGAGCATAAAGGTTGGAATCACGCCCACTGCTTGCGCGCCGCCATTGATTACTTCATCCGCAACTGCGCCCATCAGACCGATACTAGCGCCACCATATACTAGCCCCATGCCATTATTTGCCAAAGCACTGCCAAGCTCGCGTGCCGCCTGTTCATACACGTCGCCATTGCCCAAGCGTGAACCGCAATACACAGCCACGAGCGGCATTGACAAGGCAGACTTATCGACTGCTTTTTCAATATTGGTAATGTCTTTACTCGTGATTACATCATAAGTGTCATCATTGATTTTCATTTGCATATAGCTTCCTTAATTACCTGTCAGTTTTTATTGAGTGCTTGTTATTAGTGATGGCTGCATACCGATACCTATCATTTATATTGTCATGCACATGATTCATAAGACAAACTCAACCAAGCTATATAAAACTTGGAAGTCATATTTGAGCAACTGTCTTGCCAGCATTTATCTTAACATAAGCAATGCTACCACATAGTCACAACGATTTATCACTACGCAACGACTACACTTTCAAGATGCGCAGTTATTGTTCATCATAGCCCGATATTCGTTATCTACTAATAAAAATACTAAGGTATACCCATGGATAATCATAACGCCTCTCCTACTGCCGAGCTATCAAGCTCTGTGGTTAATAGCAATCTCACTATTAAAAGTAATGTGCATGATGCGAGCAATATTGATATTTACTCATTAAGCATCATGACCGATCGCAACCAAGCATTGGCAGCCACTGTCTATCGTCCTAAAGATGCGACAAAAAAAGCAATCATGATGGCACCAGCCACAGGTATTAAGCGCCACTTTTATCATAATTTTGCGACCTACCTAGCAGAAAGCGGCTTTGGGGTGCTGACCTTTGATAATGAAGGAATTGGTGAGTCACTATCGACCGATCTGGCAAAATGTAGCGCTTCCTTGATCAGTTGGGGTCGCCATGACATGCCAGCTGTGCTTGATGCTTTACAAGATGAGTTTCCTGATGCCTCTTACCATCTTATCGGTCATAGCGCGGGTGGTCAGCTCATCGGCTTGATGCCTAACTATCAGGCGATTGGCTCAGTGTTCAACGTCGCTTGCTCGTCAGGACGTATCAAAAATATGGGCATGCCATATAAGCTCAAAGCCATGGGCTTTATGGATGCGTTTATTCCATTCACTAATTTAACACTGGGCTATACGCCGTCGGACAAAATCGGTATGGGTGAGCCGCTGCCACGCGGCGTGGCTCGTCAATGGCGTGAATGGTGCAATGGCGCAGGCTATATCAAAACCGCATTTGGCAAAAGCATACATACACATTTCTATGATGAGCTCAGCATGCCGGCATTGTGGCTTGGCTTTAGCGATGACGATATCGCCAACAGTGAAAACATGGACGATATGATAAGGGTATTTACAAAAATGCCCGTAGAAAAGCGATTCTTAGACCCTGAAGATTTTGGACTAAATCATATCGGTCATATGCGCTATTTTAGCAGTAAGACCAATATCAAAGCACCGCAGCTATGGCAAATGGCAGTGACATGGTTGCACGACCAACCATAAGCTTAGCACCATGTCGCACCTTACATAGCAGACCTATGATAATTTAGATTACTTTTCCGCGTTTTCCGCTTCTTCTAGCTGTAAACGTTTAGTCAGTGCCGAATACAGCGAAGGCTGCATATTATGAATATTGCCTATCATCCATTTAACATAGCTGATGGGCACATCTTTGATCGGTTTGCCTTTATGCTTACCAAACGGCATCTTGCTCACAGGGGTCGCTTTATTAGAGATAGCATGTGCCGCTGCAAAATCTGTCGGCGCAATCTCTAGACGCTCGCAGCATGCTTGATACAGCAAATAACACATTCGAGCATCGCCAAGCGCGTCATGAGCGGCAATTGTCATTGCACTCGCCTCACCCTTGCCCAACAGCTGCTCGATACACTTAGATTGACCGTAAGCACGCCATTCTGGAAAAGCTACCCGCGCAAGTCTCACTGTACAAATCAGCTTAGCAGAAGGACTGCCAATCACTCGCCAATCAAAACGTACGTTATGACCAATCAAGTACTCTGGTAATTCAAACTGCTCCAACTCAAAGCGCTCAAGTCCAGCCACATCATCATCGGTAATACCATGCACCTTTATGACAATGGGTGAGATAGATCGACCACTGTTAAAGTATTTCATCCATTCAAAGCCAGTTGCTACATTGATAGTAGCAACTTGGATAGGTCTAGGATCACTGCCCTGATCTGTTTCAGTATCGATAACCAGCGCTGTTTCGCGCGTGGCAAAAATGTCAGCAGGCTTAAAAGCATCATTCATAAAGTATTAACCATCAGTAGCAACTGTCTATGCTTAGCAGAAATGTTAAATAGATAAAACTATATTTGCTGCTTATATCCTTAACCATAAGAATAACTATGGGGGTAAAAACGATAGATAACAATGCGATACATACGTTATCAGACGAAGCTTTTATAATAAAATCTCAAATGACATCAAATATATATGAGACATCAATGCTAGCAGATGCAAATAACCAGCCTCCCAGACCTTCTTTTTTCAGTCGTTTAATAAGCCTATTGATTAAGGCTATCATATTGCTAGCACTGTTATTTGTCTTTGATAAGCTACTACCTAGTATTAGCCAACAGACGCAGTCATTTGTGGTTGCCAAATGGCAGCAATTGAGTCTATTGCAACAAGAACTGCCGACAGAAAACAGCTTACCCAGTCCACTACCAGAACGGAACCTGACAGACACTTGGGGCGCGGCACGTAGTCAAGGCCGCTCCCACGAAGGCATCGATATCTTTGCGCCGCGCAACACTCCTGTGCAGTCGACCACACAAGGCGTAGTAAGCAAAGTTGGTGAGAACACATTAGGTGGGCGCGTGGTCGTGGTGGTAGGGCCTGGTGGTGCAGGACATTACTACGCCCATCTAGAGGACTATGCTGACATCTCTCCCAATGACTGGGTCAATCAGGGCGATGTGATAGGTTATGTGGGTGATAGCGGTAATGCAAAAGGAACACCGACACATGTACATTATGGTATCTATATTAATGGCAGTGCGGTCAACCCTTATCCACTTTTGCAAAAGGATTAACGAATACAGAAAGGTATGTCGTTAACCTAATTTGAAGTAGTGCTAAGTTTGTATTAACCAAAAGATCGAAGCCGAAAAACCAACGCTAATACAGACTAGAAATCATATTAATTGGCTGTGACGGATCTGACATAGTTTGAGGGAAATACCACACTAAATGTCGATCCTTCCCCTTCTACTGAATCGATTTGCAATTGTGCTTCGTGCTGGTGTAATACGTGCTTTACAATCGCTAATCCCAACCCCGTACCACCTGTCGCACGACTGCGACCTTTGTCGATACGATAGAAACGCTCTGTCAAACGGGCGATATGCTCTGACGCAATACCAATCCCATCATCTTCGACCGCGAAACGGCAGCCATCAGACGTCCTTGTCCAGCTGATAGTGATATTGCCACCCTTCGGCGTATATTTGATTGCATTGATTACCAGATTGGATAGCGCACTATTCAAGTACATCTCTGACCCGTACAGCCCATCATACGTATCTATATGCAAATGAATGATGTGTTTGTACGCTTGGTTGTAGGCCTGTGCATCGTCGTAGATATTGGTCAGTAGCTTAGTCATATCTATGTAGTGCAGCTCGTGTGACTCTTCGATTTCAATCTTAGACAGTAGCAGTAAGTCGTTTACAATTCTGTTCATACGGGCTGTTTGCTGCGTCATCAGCTCAAAACCGCGACGCCATTGCGGCGGCATATCTGGCTGATCGGAGAAATTCTCCAGATAGCCCATCATTACAGTCAATGGTGTTCTAAGCTCATGCGAGACATTCGCTACAAAATCCTGACGCATTTGCTCTAAGTGCCGCAGGCGGGTCACATCATATACAAACAGCAATTTTTCATCACCGAAAGGGGTCAGTTCGCACTTTAAGTAGCGACTAGGATCTCGCCATGATTCTATATGGACGCCATCGTTAGGTATCGTTGTACCTTCATAATACTGGCGGAACTCAGGTACAGTAATAAAGTCAAAGATGTTCTGACCTTTATCTTCTGGCTGTAGCAGCAATAAGTCTTGTGCCGCCTGATTCCACCATTCTAGACCGTCATTATTGTTGAGCAAAATCACTGCATCGCGCAAGGCTCGTAGTGCACTGCCGATTTTTTTGAGTTGCTCCGCTGTACTTTGAGTAGATATTTGCTCTAATAGAGCTGATTGCTCACTTTGTACTGGCGCTATCTTGTCCATTTTTTATCCTTACCACTATCCGCGGCCTTTATATTGCTGCGGCATTATTTGTACAAGATTAACTTGGCTCAATCAGGCTAGAAAATCGGTAGCCTGTTCCACGTACCGTCTGTATCAATGTATCACAGTCATAAGGTCGCAGTAATTTACGTAGACGTTTGATATGCACATCGATGGTTCGGTCTTCGATATATACATTGCCGCCCCATACCTGATCGAGTAGCTGCGTTCGTGTATAGGCGCGCTCAGGGTGGCTCATAAAAAATGCCAATAGGCGATACTCTGTGGGCCCAACATCAACGATTTTACCTGCAGCTGTCACGCGCTGACTCTTGGTATCTAGACTTAACTGTCCAATTTCGATAGGTTTGTCGCTGCTCATCGCGCTACTGCGGCGTAGTACGGCTTTGATTCTAGAAATCAGCTCACGAGTCGAAAAAGGCTTGGTCATGTAATCATCTGCCCCTGCATCAAGACCATGCACCTTACTGTCTTCTTCACTTTTTGCCGTTAGCATAATGACTGGTATTTCAGAGAGCAGCTCATCGTTTTTGAGCATACGACAAAAATCCACACCGCTCTTGTCACCTGGCAACATCCAGTCTAACAGTATCAGTGACGGTCTATGATCGACCACTTGCTGATGCGCCTCTGACACGTCAGCCGCTTGCAAGCTATCAAACCCAGCCATCTCTAGAGTCATGACAACCATTTCACGAATCGCAGGCTCATCTTCCACAATCAAAATTTGCTCATTATACATAGGACATTCTCGGTGTTAGAGGACAAAATCTAGCATGTAAAAAGGCGATATATACTCACCAGTCTCTACCTATTAAACGGATTAATTATGACAGCTTGATGACACTCTAAAATCAGATTTCTAGTAAAAAATTGAGCGGCCCATCATTGACGCTCGACACTTGCATATCAGCACCAAACTGACCAGTTGCCACGTTCGGGTGCTTAGTTTTGGCATAGTCGACCAGTTGTTCAAATAACGCTTGCGCAGCAGCAGGTGCCATCGCACCACCAAAGTCTGGTCGGCGCCCTTTGTCTGTTTTTGCCATCAAGGTAAATTGTGAAACTAATAATAGCCCACCAGCAACCTGCTGAACGTTTTTATCCAGTTTACCAAATTTGGCCGGATCATCGTCATTTTCAAAAATGCGATAGGTCAGTATTTTGTCAATCATACGCTGGGCAGCGGCAAAATCGTCTTCGTGCCCCAAGCCAATATATGCCAATACCCCATGCCCAATCTCACCAATACACTGTTGATCGACGACCACACTAGCGTGCTTCACCCGTTGTATGAGTGCTTTCATTTACTAATTCCTTAACAGATTATGGCCATACAATAATATGCTGTCCATGATAAAATACCGTCATTAACTTAACTATTATTAGGGCGTGTTTGATATTCACAAATAGGTACTGCGGATCGCTAAAACTGTTCCAGACAAGGCGTAAAACGACGATAATGCTCATGCCTTATCTAGATTTACAACGTAGTATGGCGCAATTTTATCCACTGTCAGTGCCATGGTCGAATTTCCAACACGCCCCTATTACATTACACCTTATTTTGGTAGCCTTATTATGAATGTATTTACCACCTTACAACAGCTTGTGCCGCAGCAAAAGCTCAGTAAAGTCGCTGGACGTTTGGCCGCCAGTCGTCATCCTTATGTCAAACGCACCTTTATCCGTAGCTTCGCCAAAGCTTATAATATCAGCTTAGACGAGTACGGACGCCAAAGCCTCAACGCTTATGAAAGTTTTAATGACTTTTTTACCCGCGAGTTAAAAGAAGATGCTCGTACTATCGACGCCACTGCAAACGGTATCGTGAGCCCTGCAGACGGTATTATCTCTCAGCTAGGACAAATCGAAGACCACAAACTACTACAGGCAAAAGGTCGTCACTATGATGTCGGCCAACTACTTGCTGATAGTGAAGATGGCAGTTATTTCGCTGATGGTAGTTTTGCAACTATCTACTTAGCACCTAGCAATTATCACCGTGTGCATATGCCGTTTACTGGCACATTGACCAAGACTCGCTATGTACCTGGCACCCTGTTTTCGGTCAACAATACTACGGCGGCTAACGTGCCAGACTTGTTTGCGCGTAATGAGCGTCTGGTCTGTATGTTTGATACCAAATATGGCAAAGCAGCTGTTGTGATGGTTGGTGCTATGATCGTCGCTGGTATTGAAACCGTCGCCACTGGCAAGATTGCTCGTACTGACGATATACAGGAAGCGGATCACGATATGCAGTTTGCGGCAGGCGAAGAGCTTGGACGCTTCTATCTAGGCTCAACGGCTATCGTGGTATTGCCAAAAGCAGCAAAGGCTGACTGGCTAGATAGTATGCAAGCCAATAGCATCGTGCAAATGGGCCAATTGCTAGGAATGGCAAACGCTCAATAACACGCCTATATAAAAATACTGAAAATATCAGCCCAGTTAAGCGTGAATCATAGTGCTTGATTGGGCTTTTTTACGCCTACTATTTATGCATATTTACGCATCAATCAGCCAGCCTTTCTGAGTTGCATACTCAATATTATGTGAGAGCCAATCATGAATAGGAGGGAAGCTGTCTTTGATAAATGCATGCGCACCTGCCACCTGCGAGCGCGTAACACCAAGCTCAATCCACGTTTTACCATTGGTATTTAGATTGAGTAGGAATGGCAATAAGCGATCGACCACTCTGAGTAACTGACTCTCTTTGCTACTTCCTGTTTCTTGCGCTTCCCAAACCTCGCTTAAATCACTAATGCCATTGCCTCGCTCACGTTGCAATCTGGCAATGCCGGCGCGCTCTTCGACGTGTGCATCAGTACGCGTATCGGCATACAAGAAAGTATCGCCCGCATCAATCTCACCTAAATCATGGACTAACGCCATCTTCAGCAATTTTTCATGATTGACATCTAGTGCAAATAATTCAGCAATCGACCAACAGGCCGTCGCTAAATGCCAAGAGTGTTCGGCAGAGTTTTCTTTGCGAGTAGTCTGTGTCACATAGCTGCGGCGATTCACTCGTTTGAGCGCATCTAACTCCAATAAGAAATGAGTAACATCGTCGATGTGGATATGTGAAGTAGATTCGGAATTAGTGAGTGATATATAGCTGGCTTGCGACATTATTTTTTCTCTGGCTCTCTCTAGTTATTGGTTTTAACGCTTATAAGTTCTAGCGATTTTAAATTTCATTGCTCAAGGTATTATAGTTAGTTTGATATCTAGCAATGATTAAAAAGCTATTATCGCTATCGAAAAAATAGCGCTTATTTTACCAAGCGCTATCTATTATAAATTAGAAGATAAATGGTTAAATTGAGTCCCTATTTATCCAAGTCTTTAAGCACCTAAACCTTAAACCACCTACTTGATCAAATTAATAATGGTTTTAAATGCAGGATCTTCACTGCTACGGCACAGCTCAAACAAGATTGATTCAACAGTGCTGATCACCCCACCTGCACGGCGAATACGACGAATTGCTTGCTTCTTATCATAAGGAAAACGAGAACCCACCGCATCCCCAATAATGACAGGCTGCATACCATTGTCCAATAAATCCAGTGCCGTCTGCATAATACAGACATGAGCTTCAGCACCAAAAAGCAGAACAGTACTACGGTTCTGCTGCGCTAAATGGTGCCATGAATCATTGTTGTCGCAGGCACTAAACGTAACCTTTTCAAAACTCTTGGCATTGTCTCCTTCGAGTACGTCGCGCAGCTCTGGCAAGGTATCGCCCAAGCCTTTTTTATATTGTTCATTGAGCATGATTGGAATATTGAGCGCTTGCAGCCCTTTAATCAAGGTAACGGTTTTTTTGACGATATTTTCGTGATCATAGATATGCGGCGTTAAGCGCTCTTGCACATCGACAATCATTGCTTGGGTATTCTCACGAGCGATTCGATAGGTGCGATCATTAATCATAGTAGACATAGTACACTCCTTGTACGGCTGACAGTTGCAACTAAAAACTATTTTAGAATTATCATAAACAGTGCCATGGTTCATCTTTCTCTTATTTAGTCATAGTTTCATGAATGCGTCAATGGAGATAATCTTTAATCACCGTAATACTCTATTTTTCGACTCCGTGTTTTATTAGCTTACCAAACATCAGTTTTACCCATAAAAAACCCCTAGCCGTTATGACTAGGGGTTTTCGTTAGCGAGTAGCTACTTATTAAGTGTTCAAATAATCTTGTTTATATAAATAAGATTAAACACGCTCAATAATAGTAGCGATACCTTGGCCAAGACCAATACACATCGTCGCTAGACCGATTTCAGTATCTGACTGCTCCATCGCGTTTAGCAATGTCACCGTGATACGAGCGCCTGAACATCCTAGTGGATGACCTAGAGCAATGGCACCACCGTTGATGTTAACGATGTCTTGCTTGTCAGATAGGTTTAGACCTTTTAATACTGATAGACCTTGAGCAGCAAATGCTTCGTTTAGCTCGATGGTTTGCATGTCATCGATGCTCATGCCAGCACGCTTCAATGCTTTTTGGGTCGCAGGTACAGGACCATAACCCATGATAGCAGCGTCACAACCAGCAACAGCCATACTACGGATACGGGCACGTGGCTTTAGACCTAGATCTTTGGCTTTTTGTGCGCTCATTACTAGCATCGCTGACGCACCGTCAGATAATGCAGATGACGTTGCTGCTGTTACTGTACCACCTTTTGGATCAAACGCTGGACGTAGCTTTTGCATTTGTTCCATCGTTGCGTCTGGACGAATCACTTCATCAACCGTACATAGTTGCAGACGACCAGCAGCATCATGACCTTCGATACCGATGATTTCATTGTCAAAACGACCTTCAGTGGTTGCAGCCCATGCGCGGCGATGTGACTCAAGACCAAACGCGTCTTGCTCTTCGCGCGTGATGTTGTTCATACGACCTAGCATTTCAGCAGTCAAGCCCATCATGTTTGACGCTTTTGCATAATGCTTAGAAGCAGCAGGGTTTAGATCAACACCGTGCATCATGCCGACGTGACCCATGTGCTCAACACCACCGATAATGAATACATCACCTTGGTTGGTCATGATTTGTGCAGCGGCAGTATGTAGTGCCTGCATAGAAGAACCACATAGACGGTTAACCGTTTGGCCACCAGCAGTCTTTGGGATACCAGCTAGCAAACCGATGTTACGACCGATGTTCAAGCCTTGCTCTAGTGTCTGGTTTACACAGCCCCAGATAATGTCTTCGATATCATTGGTATCAAAGTCATTACGTTCTACTAGCGCACGTACTAGTTCCGCTGACATGCTATCAGCACGTACATGACGGAACATACCGTTTTTGGTTTTGCCCATTGCCGAGCGTACGCCATCTACGATGACCACATCTTTTGGACTTAAAGTTGTCATACCATATTCCTTTTCAATTTTTATTGTCAGTGTAGTCAGTCCAATTTACGACTATTACCTTGTTAACCCCGCTCAAAGTACAATAGGTACATTTGCGCTTGATTTACTCGTACTAGCATTAAACTGAACCAACTATAATCGTACGTTCGCTATTGGAGACGATTCATGTCTCAATTGCTTTCATGCAAAATAGCAAACGTACTGCACTTCATCCTAGTAATGACTGACTATTACGCTGTTGCGTAAAAAGTCTCGCCTGCGGCTGCCATGTCGCGAATCTTTTGTGGCGCTTCATAAGCTTTGCCAAGATGTGCGTATTTTTCACATAGTGCCAAGTAGTTATCTAGACCCATTTGGTCGATATAACGGCATGGGCCACCACGGAATGGCGGGAAACCTACGCCCATAATCATCGCCATATCGGCCTCGCTTGGTGTGCTTACGATGTTATCTTCTAAGCAGCGAACCGTTTCGTTGCAGAAGGCAATCATAGTGCGATCAATGATTGCTTGATCATCAAACGTTTGCTTCTCGCTGTCTGTTGTGGTTTTTAGCAGCTCATAAGTGGCTTCATCAGCAACTTTCTTTGGCTTACCGCGCTTGTCCATTTCGTACTTATAGAAACCGATACCGTTTTTCTGACCTAGACGCTCGTTCTCATATAGATACTGAATCGCACCTTTATAATCAGGCTTCATACGATCAGGGAAACCGTCAGCCATCACTGCTGCGCCATGTACACCTGTATCTAGACCGACCACGTCGATTAGGTATGCAGGGCCCATTGGCCAACCGAATTTTTCCATAACTTTATCGACATGAGCAAAGTCAGCACCTTGCTTCAGTAGCAAGTCAAACGCGCCAAAGTATGGGAACAATACACGGTTTACGAGGAAACCTGGGCAGTCGTTAACTACTACTGGCACTTTACCCATTTTAGAAGCAAGGGCAACAGTAGTCGCGATAGCTTCTTCAGATGATTTCTCACCGCGGATAACTTCTACCAATGGCATACGGTGTACTGGGTTGAAGAAATGCATACCAACGAAGTTTTCTGGACGCTCAAGCGCTTCTGCTAGGAACGTAATAGAGATAGTCGAGGTGTTTGATGCTAGGATACAGTCGTCTTTTACTAGACCTTCTACTTCTTTAAGTACCGCACGCTTCACGTTTGGATTTTCTACGACCGCTTCGATTACGATATCAGTCTCAGCAAAATCACCATAGTTCAAAGTAGGACGGATACGGCTTAACGTTTCACCCATTTTTGCTGGGGTCATCTTGCCGCGTTCTACCATTTTGCCAAGCAGTTTGCTCGCTTCGCCCATACCAAGGTCTAATTGCTCAGACTTGATATCTTTCATGATGATTGGCAAGCCTTTGCTGGCTGCTTGATAAGCAATACCGCCACCCATGATACCAGCGCCTAGTACAGCGGCTTCGTTGATGTCATGTGCTTGTTTGCTATGCTGTTTTGCTAACTTTTTAACTAATTGATCGTTTAAGAACAAACCAACTAAGCTTTCTGCTTGTGGGGTTTTAGCCGCTTTAGCAAAACCAGCCGCTTCTACTTCGATTGCTTTGTCACGTGGTAGGTTAACGTGTTTTTCAATAGCTTCGATTGCTAGCGCTGGTGCTGGGTATTGCTTAGGATTGGCTTTAGCAAAAATAGCACCTTTGGCACTGTTAAACGCCATCGCTTGCTCAAGTTGGTTTAGCTTAACTGGAGCCAATTTCTCTTCACGTTTTGCTTTCCAATCAAGCTCACCTGAGATACATTTTTTGACTAGATCAATTGCGGCATCTTGTAAGTCGTCAGCAGGTACAGTCGCATCAACCAAGCCTAGCTTCAATGCTGCCAATGCTTTCTTTGGGCTACCAGTCGCGATCAGCTCAAGTGCGTTATCGATACCGATGATACGCGTACTACGAACTGTACCGCCGAAACCTGGGAAGATCCCTAGCTGAGTTTCTGGCAAACCGATGATCGCTTTGTCACTCATGACACGGTATTCACAAACCAAAGTCATTTCACAACCGCCGCCCATTGCCGCGCCATTGATAGCCGCAACTTTAGGGAATGGCAGGTCTTCAAAACGATTGAAAGCGTCATTAACATGAACGACCCAATCTTTGATCTCGCTTTCTGATTTTTTGAAAGAACCGACGAATTCTGTGATATCAGCACCAGCGATAAACACGCCTTTGGCTGAGGTTACAATAAGACCTTTTACGTTGTCGGCTTTTTCTAACGCACTAACTGCTTCACCAAACTGCTTGTTGGTTTCAGCATCAAATTTGTTCACGCTCTCATTTTCGGCGTTGTACTGCATGTTGGCGATGCCATCCTCTAGCATTGTCACCGTGATGCGATTTCCTTGGTATACCATTTGAAACTCCTTTCTATATAACGAAAGCTACGTTTTGAATTAAAATAAATAGCCAGTTACTGTTAGTAAAATGGGTAATAGCACTGTGCGCTTGTCATGTTATAAAGACAAACATATAACCAGCTCACAAGTGAAGATGTCTTTATTATCCAGCGCTCATCATGATGCACGTATTTTGCGTCTCTTGCATGACATCATATGACGCTTCATTTATATACTGCTGTTGCAGGTACTGATGTTGCAGGTACTGATGTTGCAGGTACTGATGTTGCAGGTACTGATGTTCAAAATATTGACTGAGACTTGGTCTAACACTCGGTATCGACGATTGAACATCCTGAGAAAAAACCCAGTAGGGTCATCGTCAGACCATTTTCACGTCAATTAGTGTAGGGGATTATGCCCCTAACTGTCACAAGCTAATACCATACTCGCAAGTCACTCTTAAATCACTTGCAGGCATTTACCTTACGCTAAAAGTGTTTTAGTGAATAAATGTATACTGAATTGTTAATTTAGATTTATTTCGTGTCGTTGACTTCATGCATGCCATCTTTGGAATGACAGTCCGTTAGCGCTACTGAATAAATGCCAATTGATCGATGCTACTTGGTCAGTGATGGCTATTCAGTGTCAGCATTCAGTACCATTTGACTACGATAATAAGATTAACGTGTCAGCTTAGCTTGCTCTTTTATCAGAACATATTCAACCAGAGAGTGACATCATCCATCGGTAACGAAATCTTGTCGTTATATTGCAGCTAAGATTGCACTGTTTTTAAATAAACTTCGGCAGAAAAATGCAAAAAACAATCAATTGATACCGTGTGTCACATAAGCGATATGACCTATCATGCTACACTAATAGCGTTTTTTCCTTATCCCTAATAAGTTTTACTGTATCTCTGATAAATGGTTGGATTATGACTGTTTCCCTTACTTCTAGCACTACCTCTACTGGCTTCATCCCTTTTAACTTTGTCTCTTTTCAAAGCACTGAGCAATTCCATGGTGCTGTGCGTGCCCAATTAGCGCAAGATATCGAGGTCTTGTTTGCTTATGCCAAGCTGCCTAGCCCACTGGTAGATGCCTGCCGTTACGTAATGACGGGTCAAGGTAAACTGGTACGCCCACTGATGGTTGCCAGCGCTTTTGCCAGTATTAATAGCAGTAATAATGAACGTACAGATGAACATAATGATGATATCGACACTCTCGATACTGATCTGGACGCGCTACTAGAAAACGACTCAGACTATGATATGTCGCGCCGTGCTGCATTGGCCGTAGAGCTACTACATACCTACTCACTGGTACATGACGACCTGCCGTGTATGGATGATGATGAGCTTCGCCGTGGTCAGCCGACTGCGCATATCGCTTTTGATGAAGCGACGGCTCTGCTGGCAGGAGATGTATTGCAGACACTAGCGTTTGAAGTACTAACTGCAGAGATGCCAACTTTTGCGCCATTTGATGCAACTATCGCCAGTCAGCTTATGGCAATATTTGCGCCGCGCGCTAGACGCATGGTGTCAGGTCAAATGCTAGACCTCAATGCCGAAGCCAGTGCCAGTATCGCGCAGGATGATTTGGAAGCTATCCACCGTGACAAGACAGGGGCATTGATTGAAGCGGCGATGCTCATGGGCGGCGTCTGTGCTGGTGCAACGGCTCCGCAGCGCATGGCACTACAAGAGTGCGCGCAACATATCGGTCTAGCCTTTCAAGTTCAAGATGATGTGCTAGACGTCACGATGACGACTGATACGCTTGGTAAACCTGCGGGTAGCGATGAAAAACTAGACAAATCAACCTATGTAAAACTAATGGGTGTCGATAGTGCGACCAGCTATGCGCAATCGCTATTCAATAACGGACGCACAGCCATTTCTCATGAACTACATAGTCGTGAGCTTGGTGCTAGCATCGATGGCGTTGGTACAGATAATGATGCGCTACTGGCACTGATTGAATGGCTCTGGTCACGTAAAAAGTAGCTTGTCGAATAGCAGTCGAAAGCAGATATCGTAGTAAATTTCATTACCCAAAACGGCAGTGAGTGGTCAACATGGATAGTTCCTCTACCCCGCGAATTTATCTTGGCACTGGTGGCTATAGCGATACCGACTTGCTCGGTACGCTGTATCCTACCGGCACCAAAAAAACCGACTTCTTACGTGAATATGCCAAGCAATATGGCGCAGTCGAAATCAATAGTACATTCTATGCGCCCATCGGACAAAAAGCCTTTGCTGGGATGGTTGATAAAGCTTATGTACAGGCGGACAGTCAGTTAAAGTTCGCTGTCAAACTGCATCAAGACTTTACCCACGCTCGCAAAGGCACTGCCGAACACGCACAGGCATTTCTAAATGCCTTATCACCGCTTATCGAAGCGAATGCTTTAGCGCCATTATTGCTTCAGTTCCCGCATGGCTTTGACCGTACTCGCGAACATCGTCTCTATCTGGCCAATCTCGTTAGCTGGTTTCGAGACTGTCCACTCGCTATTGAGTTTCGTCATAACGGTTGGCACACGCCGCAAGTGGTCGATAGCTTTCGGCAGCAAGGGCTCATTTGGTGCAGCGTTGATTACCCTAAGGTCAGCGGATTACCGCCGTCACGGTTGATATTCACTGAACGCACTGGCTATCTTCGGATGCACGGTAATAACCTAAACTGGTGGGATGCGATGAGTGCGGCTGACCGTCATGACTATCGTTATAGCGAAGCTGAGATGCAGGACTGGTCGCAGGCGATTGCCAATCAGCGACAGCACTTTGATACGCTCTATATCTTCTTTCAAAACACTGTAAATGCACACGCTTATTATAATATTGCGATGCTGCGAGAAGCGTTGGGTAAGTTTGGGTTTGAGGTGATTTAACCAGATATGAATCTGTCTGTAAAACTAAAGGGTTATAAGGACTTTATATGTTTAGCTATTCAGGAAATTTAGATGGTTTTATCAACTCACGACGTCAGACTGTAATTGATAAAAACAATGAAAGAATAAACAAGATCAGATCTTTGATAAATATTTCCCCATGCTGTCAAATCAGTAAGTTTTTAACCGTTAAATATATTGATGCCTTTGAAAAGTGCTTAGATGAAGTTCATGGAAATACCACATCAACTTTAACCTTGATCGCGAATCTACGTTTTCTATTTGAGACATGCATTAATACGCGCCTTTTGAACAAAGAAGGTTCGTATAAATACAAGGCATATTATGCAATATACCAAAGTCAGCTTACAAAATCAGAGAGCTTGATTAGATATATACAGGTAGATTTGAATCGACTGGATAAACTGGAGCTTGAAGAAAAGAACTTGCAGTTTAACATTAATAGTATTGAAGAAAACCTTGCAAATATTGAAAAGCTTTACGACGACATAGATGAAGAAATATCTTTATTCCTAGATGCAGTTCCATTCAACGGCATTGGTTTTCAAAGACATTATATTCAAAAGTATTTGGCTCAAACTACGGCTAGACGTGATGAAATAGCCAATGGATGGAAAGAAACTAAAAAGACTTTAATAAAAGATGAAAATTTGGTGGTGTATCAAAAAGTATGCTAGCGATAAAAGTCAATAAGAAATCTATGCTAAGTTCCCTGATTCTATAGGGCTTTAAAGGCTTCAAAAATTGTTCGAATTTTAATCAGCATACTTTTTGATACACCACCGAAAATTTTAGTAGTTATTTTGACTGTAAGCATCAAGTAAGTAAAATAGAGAAAAAACTGAGAGATCCACGTAATTGGGGGGAAAAAGCTGCTTCAGTTGATTTGAGTGAAATATATAGCTTTGTTTATGATTACACTAGCTCACTAATACATAGCAATTCGTACTCAATTATGACTTCTAACCAACTTGATAGGAGTGAAATTGAAATGATTAAAAGCCTATCTATTCGTCTAGCTAGCGATATTTTGAAACAATTAGAAAGTTTTGCTTCGATCCTAAATCTTAAAGTTATCAAACTTGATGACTAGCATGGCCGAATAATGGAATTATCTTACAACAAAAACAACTAAATTTTTAGATACAATCAACCAAAAAAGGACGCCTCTCAGCGTCCTTTTTTCTAATACGAACCCTTAGTAGCTAAGGACTACTCTCCGACGAACATTCTTATTTACACACTTTACATCCGCATAGACACAATAGATAAACTTATCTAAAAACAAGCATACAGAATCGTCCTATTTATTAGTTTGGCACACTGGTAACTTATATCTTACTAATCAAGAGACATCAGTCAAAACGCCCTATAAGCATGCTGATATTCACTTACAATATTGGAGAAAGTATCGATGACAACACTAAATAATAAAGTCGCGATTGTAACCGGTTCATCAAAAGGTATCGGCGCACAGATAGCCTTATCGCTCGCAAAATCAGGGGCTAAAACCGTCATTAATTATGCAAATGATGACGTAGCAGCGAATGATATCATAAGTTAGATTAAATCCGCAGGTGGTGAAGCCATTGCCGTGCAAGCGGATGTCAGCAATACCAAGCAAGTCGAAGCAATGTTTGATGCCACTATCAGCGCGTTTGGTAAGCCAGATATTTTGGTCAATAGCGCAGGTATAATGATTAATAAACCCATTGCCGAGACCACCGACGAAGACTTTGATCGTATATTTGCTATTAATGTAAAAGGCACGTTCAATACATTGCGTGAAGCCGCGACTAAACTCAATGACGGTGGCCGCGTTGTAAACCTCTCAAGTACGACCACTCGTATGCTGCTACCTAGTTACGGCACCTACTGTGCGACCAAAGGTGCAGTCGATCAGCTGACCCGAATTTTCTCTAAAGAAGTTGGCGCGCGAGGGATTACGGTCAATGCAGTCTCTCCTGGTCCTACCGATACCGAGCTGTTCCATGAAGGAAAAGCAGATGACACGGTAGAAAGCCTTGCTAGCATGTCACCGTTTAACCGTATCGGTGAACCAGTCGATATCGCCCGTGTGGTAGCATTTTTAGTCAGTGAAGAAGCAGCTTGGGTTACTGGACAAAATATCGGCGCAAACGGCGGCATCGCCTAATAGCGTAATGGCGATGCTCTATCAGAAATATGTTTTAATCAAATATCAAAATAGAGAGCTATATAGAAAGCTAGCACATAAAAAAGGACACCTCGCGGTGTCCTTTTTTTCAATCAAATACTTAATCGTTAAAGATTACTCTTCAACGCCAGCATCTTGACCTTTATATTTTGCGTTTGCGTAGTCCCAGTTCACTAGCTTGTCTAGGAACGTATCAACATAGTCAGGACGACGGTTACGGTAATCTACATAGTACGCGTGTTCCCATACATCACAAGTCAATACAGCTACTTGGTCATGTGCAAGTGGAGTGTCAGCGTTAGCCGTTTTGGCGATTGACAATTTGCCACCGACTTTATCAGCAACTAGCCATGCCCAACCTGAACCAAACTGAGTCAATGCTGCGTTTTTGAACTCTTCACGGAACTTGTCGTAACTACCGAAATCTTCTTCGATTTTTGCTTTTAGATCACCAGTAGGTTCGCCGCCACCGTTTGTTGGCGTCATGCAGTTCCAGTAGAACGTATGGTTCCATACTTGAGCTGCTTGGTTGAACATACCTTGTTTGCTGTCATCTTTAGCAGTCGCTACGATGATTTCTGGCAATGTTTTGTCTTCTAGACCAGAACCTGGCAACATGTCTTTTAGCTTGTTTACATAAGCAGCATGGTGCTTGTCATGATGATACTCTAGCGTTTCTGCACTGATATGTGGCTCTAGTGCGTCTTTTGCGTATGGTAGGTCTGGTAAAGTAATGTTTGACATAATTATTTTATCCTTGCTGTTTAGCCGTTAGTTTATAAAAACTTGCTTATAGAAACTGAATTTTACGCTATTTTTACACCGCAAAAAACACTATAAAATAGCGGACTAAATTGGCTGAGTTTATTGTTTGAAATGAACTTTATCGCTTGATACACGGTACTGCTCAATACAATATCACGTATCATTATGAATCCAAAATTAACCTAGCGGTTACTTATTGCTATTATTCTTCGCCGAAAAGCCAAGTTTCTGACTTTATAGACTTTTATTAACTTAATATTCACAAGCTATAAGATATAATTCACTGTAGCTTGGTATCTATTATAGCAATAGTGACCAATAATATCAGTTACCAAATGTTATAGCCCGTACAATCTGTATAGCGATTGGTTATTTATTAAGCAGTAACCGCACTCCTTCCAAACTCATGCGTTATCATGATTAGTATAACTACTTCAATCGACAAACAATTTATCGGTTAACGCTATAAAAGATAAGTAAAACCTACTCAAATAATAACTCTTCATCATTTTCACATAACGGACTGACTCTATGAGCACCACTGATACCTCGTTAACTGCTACCCATCCGACATCTAGCAACCAATGGGTACTGGCTAGCAACAATAAAGGCAAATTGGCTGAGTTTAAACGGCTATTTGCCGAAGCGAACTTGGACGTGACGATTGTCCCGCAAGGTCAGCTCGATATCGAAGATGCCATCGAGGATAGTCTAAGCTTTGTGGAAAACGCCATTATCAAAGCCCGTCATGCGAGCCGTATCAGTGGACTGCCTGCGATTGCTGATGATTCGGGACTGTGCGTACCTGCACTAGGTAATGCGCCAGGTATCTACTCTGCTCGCTATGCTGGTGAGCATGGCAACGATAGTAAAAATAACGCCAAGCTCATCGCCGACTTGCAGCCTATCCGCGCAGCAGAGCCAGATGCTCCGATCAAAGGTATGTTCGTTTGCGTACTGGCAATGGTGCGTCATGCTGATGATCCTCTACCGATTGTCGCCCAAGGATTATGGCATGGCGAAATTTCAGAGACAGCGCATGGTGACGGCGGTTTTGGCTATGATCCATTGTTTTGGTTACCTGACTTGCAAGCCAGTGCGGCTAGTCTGAGCTCTGCTGATAAAAACAGCATCAGTCATCGTGGTCAGGCAATCCAGCAGTTATTGGCGCAGCTACCTTTATAAGTACCTTATAGCTATTCTATCTATAAGCGCACTTGATACTCATAATGCGCTTGCAACCTTATCGCTGTTTCTTGTCCGTTATCTAATTTATTGATTATGAATATGGCTAACTCTTTATATAAAATTAAGCCATACAAGAGCAAGCAACATAAGAAAACATGCCATCAAAGAGATAATTTTTACTTTAATAAACAGATAGATTATACTGTTCTACTTTTAAAATTTTGTTGAAATCCGTTATTTGGCTGTATAATTCACCAAAAAGCGTTATTATGCGGTGCATTAACGGTTTATTATCGATATTTGATAGCATGGACAACCTCAGCAGGTTCACCTTTTGGTATCAGCGGCGATTGCTACTGGCACTGAATTTGACGTTGTGCGCTATCGCTATCCCCTATTTATTTCAACGGCAGCCCGTCGTACATGCCCGTAATTTGAGGCGCGGTCTGTCTATTACAATTTAACCCTAAGTACTATTTCATTAATCAAACGTACTAATTAATCCTAAAGGTGTAATTAACATGGCTACAGATTTACAAGTCACAACCAACAAGCTATCTAATAAAGAAACTCAGCTAACGGTTAAAGTTCCTGTTGAAAAAATTCAAAACAAAGTTGAAGGCCGTATTCGCCAAGTTGCGAAAACTGCCAAGATTGACGGTTTCCGTAAAGGTAACGTCCCTATGTCACACATCCGCTCTCAGTACGGTGCTGGCATTCAACAAGAAGTTATCAACGATGTCATCCGTGATACTGTATTTGAAGCGATCAAATCTGAAGACATCCGCGCGGTTGGCATGCCTAACATCGACGACGTAAAACTTGAAGACGATTTCTTGGTATATCAAGCCACTGTTGAAATCTTCCCAGAAGTTGACGTACAAGGTATCGATGAGATCGAAGTTGAGCGTCACACTGCACAAGTGAGTGAAGAAGACGTTGATACTATGATCGAAAACCTACAAAAGCAACGTGAAGAATTCGTTGAGAAAAAGGGCATGGCTGCGAAAGACAACCAAGTGACTTTTGACTTTGAAGGCTCTATCGACGGCGAAAAATTCGAAGGCGGCTCTGCTGAAGACTTCAAACTAGTTATCGGTAGCAACCAAATGATTCCAGGTTTTGAAGCTGGTATCAAAGGCATGAAAGCTGGCGAAGAAAAAACTATCGACGTAACTTTCCCAGAAGATTACCAAGCTGAGAACCTAGCTGGTAAAGAAGCTCAGTTCAAAATCAACGTAAAATTGGTTGAAAAATCTAAGCTACCTGAAATCAACGAAGAGTTCCTTGAGCTATTCGGCGTAAAAGAAGGCGGCGTTGAGAAGTTGAAAGAAGACGTACGCAAAAACATGGAACGCGAAATCAAAAACGCTGCGCGTAGCCAAGTTAAGCAAGCGACTTTTGACGCATTATTAGAAAAGAACGAGTTTGATGTACCAAACGCTATGCTAGAGCAAGAAATCGAGCGTCAACGCAACATGATGATGCAACGTTTTTCTCAGCAGTTCGGCGCAAATGCTGATAGCTTCGATAAAGACATGCTGCCAAATGAGCTATTTGAAGAGCAAGCGCTACGTGCTGCCCGTCTTGGCATCATCGTTGCCCGTGTTATCGATACTAAAGGCCTAGAAGTAGATCAAGAGCGTGTAGAAACCTTCATCAAAGAAGCCGCTGAAAACTACGAAGATCCAGCAGAAGTAATCGAGTACTACACCAATGACAAGCAGCAGCGCGCTAACATTGAGTCTGTTGTGCTAGAAGACCAAGTAGTAGATTACTTGATCGCACAAGGTAAAGTAACTGACAAAGAAGTTAGCTACCAAGACTTGCTAGCTGCTCAGCAACAACAGCAGCAAGCAATGTAATTGATACGACCAGCTGTCTTTTTAGATATGCTGTAGTCGGTTATCAAAACTAAAATGCGCCCCCGACCTTTTGATCGGGGGCGCATTTTTTATGGCGTTCGATAGCTAAGTAAGTTCAGCAGCAAACATCGTACTTGTACTATAAAGCGCGCTTTATACCAAAACAGGTGCAAATACGGCGCTCAATCCTAGCAGCACTAGTCCGCGCTGTAACCACAAGCTATCACTAAAGCGTTGCTGCAACTGCTGACTAACCAGCGTACCAACTGCATATAGCGCTAGCATCGTGACCATCATCCCTGCATAAAAACCCAGCTGACCGCTCACACCGACATTCGCTGGTACTTCCATCGCGTGTGCCATGCCATGAAACACTGCCAGACCACCAAAACCAAACAATGACAGCTGCTGAATACGTGGCGTGCGTGCTGTATGGGTCTGAGCAGAGAATGCTTCTTGTCTGCTTTTACCACTCATTAAAATCATCGCTAATACGACCACCGACAGTGATATCGCCACTTCAATTAGCCCAGATGATGCAACAAATGCAATACCGCCAATCAGTACGCCAGCCGTGCCCAATATCGCGCCTAATGACAACCCTGCCGTCAATGACATCATGCCTAAGCGCTGCTTTTGCAGGCCATAAAACAACATGCCCATGCCGACTGCTAAAAACAAATGATCAAGGCCAGTTACTGGATGCATCAGTCCTGCTTGCAACGTACCCAAAAATGACGGCGCTTGCGCGGTAGTCGAGTGAATATGACCTGAATGCGCCTGCGCCAATGACGGTAGCATTAGTGACGTCATCACAGCCGAACCAGATACGATATGAGGAGCTGAGAGCACTTGTGAAAAGCGAGAGCTTTCGATATGAAGACCTTTTGTACACTGTGTCATGCGGTTTTTCCTTATTCTTTATGTTTTAATGGTAAAAGCTCATCTGCTCTTTAGGCAAGCATGCCATGTTCTTTAATAAAGGCGATAATCTCATTTAGCCCATCACCCGTTTTCATATTGCTAAATACAAAAGGTTTGTCGCCACGCATTTTTTTGGCATCGCGTTCCATCACTTCCAGCGAAGCACCAACCATTGGTGCAAGGTCAGTCTTATTGATAATCAATAAATCAGACTTGGTGATGCCAGGGCCACCTTTACGAGGTATCTTATCGCCTGCAGAGACATCGATGACGTACAAGGTCAAATCAGACAACTCTGGGCTAAATGTCGCGGCTAGATTGTCGCCACCTGACTCAATGATAATCAACTCCAAACCTTCAAAAGTCGCTTGTAGCTCAGCGATCGCAGTCAGATTAATAGAAGCATCTTCGCGGATAGCCGTATGCGGACAGCCGCCCGTCTCTACACCGCGGATACGCTCAGCAGGCATGGCATCATTGCGAGTTAAAAACTCTGAATCTTCTTTGGTATAGATGTCATTGGTCACCACTGCCATATTGACCGTATCACGCAGGTTTTGGCATAGCCTTAACGTCAAAGCAGTCTTACCACTACCAACTGGCCCACCAATACCAAGGCGTAAGCACGATAAGGCAGAAGATGGTTTCTGGCTGTCGCTATCAGTTTGTACATCTGATGTAGCGTGAGAGTTTTTTGGTTTGAGCGGAGTTAGAGACATATTAATTTCCTAAAACAGTTTGTATATTAATAAGTATAAATAGAAATCAAGGTACATTTATGAGCGGAACAACCGACTGTATTGCTCCTCGTGCATACTTGAGAGAATAGCCAAATTGGGCAAGTTATTAGAGATATTAAGCGATTCATAGAGGTCTTGGCATAGCTGCTGACAGTCCGACTCTTCACTATCACCTAAAGTATTGGCCGTGTTTGTCGACATGACTAAGGCACCAAAGGCCTGTTGCACATCATCGCTTAGAGCATCGACCTGAGCACCTAGATCGCTTTGCAATTGCCAAAGAATACGCTGACCCGCCATCTGTCCTAACGGCACTGTCTTAACAGCAGCGAGCACCATGTTCTCTAATTGAGCAAATCCATAAGTAGTCATTGACTGCGCTAGTGGCAGCTGCCAATGCTGAGCAATATGTGCAAATAGCGGCAAAAATCCATCTTCAGGTATTTCGGCCGGTATGCCAAGACTCAATACTTCGTTGAGCCACGACACCATCGCCTGTGCCAACTGCTGCGACTCCAGAACAAACTCTTTACTCTCGAGGCCAGCGTGATAGTCGTGTGCTAGATTTGCCGCTATCGCTTCACGACCTTGGCTTAGTGCACACATGATCAGACCCAGTATAGGCAACTCATAGCCAATGACTGCAAGCGCTAGATAGTCCTGCATAAATGTAAGCGTACTGGATTCATCAGAGACAACCCCTGACTCGATCGCTGACTCTACACCTTGCGAATAGGTATAACTACCAATCGGCAAATTGCTCGATGCCAGCATCAGTAGCTGTCCAAGTTGGGCAGATTGAGTAGGCTGAGCACTGGTATCAACCATCATTTGAATGACCTACAGGCGCATCATGATGACTATGGCTATGTTGATGTCCGTGGCTGTGGTCATGACTCTCCTTATGACTATGAGAATCACTATGCGAGTGTGCATGGGAGTGAGAGTGTCCATGCGCATGCCCTTGGCCCGTTTGATAAGCGCCCGTCTCAGGCTCAAATGGCACCGACGTAGACTCGATATGTAGACCAAGGTTTTCTAACATTTGCGCAAGTACATGATCGTTTTCAAAATACAGCGCATAGCCTGCATTACCCTGATCAAAACTGTGGTCAAACATCAATGGCACATGACGATTGCCCAAATGATAAGCGCCTTTCATTAGTAGAAATTCATTATCAGCCGTTACCTTAGTCACCGCTTGCGGCTTGGCGATGACTTGCATCAGCTCACCTGCTGCATTGATAAGCACGTCATCTCCTTTTAAGACGCCCGTACGAGGTAGGTCAATACCGACCGCCTCACCTGAAACAGTAATGGCTCTAAAGCGAGAATGCTGACGAGTATCAAAGTCTAATAGTAGGTAATCGTCGGCTTGATACTGTTCTGCTAATTGGGCTTTTTGGGTATCGCTAAGCGTACTTAAACGGGTATTAAATATTTTCATTATTCTTCTCTGGCTGTTGTTGCTCAAACTATTGGTCAATAGTATTGATGGTAAAAGTGTTAAGAATAGAATTCAGATCTTATGTAAGTAACCAGCTGTTTAACGAGATTTAGCAAATGCAACCATTTTTGCGCCATTTCGTTATGGTTCAGATTAAGAATGCTTTTCAATCCTTAAAATAAAAAATAACGCTGTGCCATGGGTAGTACATCGGCTGGCTCACAGGTGAGTGTTTTACCATCAGCGCGTACCTCGTAGGTCTCAGGATTGATATCCATATCTGGGCAGTAGCTGTTAAATCGCATATCACTTTTGCGAATTTTACGGATGCCATGTACTGGCTGAATGACTTTGGTCAATCCGAGCTGCTTATCGACTTGTTTGTCGATAGCGGCTTGCGACATAAAAGTAATGCTGGTTTGGGCAACCGATTTTGGATATGACGCAAACATAGGGCGATAATGCACAGGCTGAGGAGTAGGTATAGAGGCATTGATATCACCCATCGGTACCGCAGCGATAAGACCACCTTTGATAATGCACTCAGGCTTCACCCCAAAAAACTTGGGCGACCAGAGCACCATATCTGCCCATTTACCCACTTCGATTGAGCCGACCATATCGCTGATACCGTGAGTAATCGCAGGGTTTATTGTATATTTTGCGATATAGCGTTTGATACGGAAGTTATCGTTGTCCGTGCTTTGATCATAGTCTGTCAAAGTGATGTACTGTTGCTCATCCTCAATGCTCGCTGTTGCATCTGGTGCTAGATGACCACGTTGAACTTTCATTTTGTGCGCGGTTTGCCATGTACGGATGACCACTTCACCCACCCGCCCCATCGCTTGTGAATCACTACTCATCATCGAGATAGCACCCAAATCATGCAAGATATCTTCTGCGGCGATGGTTTCTTGACGAATACGGCTCTCAGCAAAGGCCACATCTTCAGCAATAGCAGGACTCAGGTGATGACAAACCATCAGCATATCGAGATGCTCATCAATCGTATTGACAGTGTATGGGCGCGTTGGGTTGGTAGATGATGGCAGCACATGCGATTCGCCAATAGCCTTTAGAATATCGGGCGCATGGCCACCGCCTGCCCCTTCAGTATGAAAAGTATGGATACAGCGGTCTTTAAAAGCAGCGAGCGTACTTTCAAGATAACCACTTTCATTTAAAGTATCGGTATGAATGGCCACTTGCACATCATAGTCGTCAGCGACACTCAAGCAGTTATCGATGGCTTGCGGGGTTGTACCCCAATCTTCATGTAGCTTTAGCCCTACGGCACCTGCTTCGATTTGTTCAGCAATGGGTTCTGGTACACTCACATTGCCTTTACCTAGTAGTCCAATATTCATAGGGATGCTATCAGTAGACTTTAGCATCGAGGCAATATGATACGCCCCTGGTGTACAGGTGGTGGCGAGCGTTCCTTGAGCTGGCCCCGTGCCGCCGCCCAGCATTGTAGTTACCCCTGACATCAGCGCGGTCTCACACTGCTGAGGCGCGATAAAATGAATATGACTATCGACGCCACCTGCTGTCAGGATTTTGCCTTCACCAGAGATGATTTCGGTAGCTCCGCCAATAGGAATATCAATAGCAGGCTGGATATCAGGATTGCCCGCTTTGCCAATGGCACTGATACGGCCATCTTTGATACCGATATCCGCTTTATAGATGCCTGTATAGTCAACGACCAATGCATTGGTAATAACTGTATCGGCAACTTCCGCGCCTAGTAATTGTCCTTGCCCCATACCATCACGGATGACTTTACCACCGCCAAATTTGACTTCTTCACCTTTAATTTCCATAGGCTTGCTACTACTTTCACCACTTTGTGACGTATCCGCTTGGTCGACAGCTGTATCTTTATGACTGGTTAAATCCGCTTCAACCTGTAGCCAAAGCTCGGTATCGGCTAAGCGAACTTTATCGCCTGTGGTAGGACCAAAATGCTCAGCATAAATACGACGACTGACTCGCTTCTGCGAAGTAGCGGTTGCCTTTTTATCAGTGGCGCTCTCTGATGTTTTTTCTGGATGAGCTGCGCCCATGACACGCCCAGCAAAACCATATACATCTTGCTTGCCAGCGTATGCTACCAACTCTACTTCCCGCGATTGCCCCGGCTCAAAACGTACAGCGGTTCCAGAGATGATATTTAGACGAAAACCACGTGTCCGTTCTCTATCAAAATTCAGCGCATCATTGACCTCGTAAAAATGATAATGCGAGCCGATTTGGATCGGTCTATCTCCAGTATTGCTGACACTGATGGTCTGTACCTGTCGACCTTGGTTTAAGATAATGTCGCCATCTTGGATATGGTATTCGCCTGCTTGCATGGGAGCCGCCTTATTTTGGAGTAATCATTTCGGTGATAGACAGAACTATACGATGGGATTATGTACCGTGACCAGTTTGGTGCCATCAGGAAAGGTCGCCTCGATTTGCACTTCATCGACCATCTCTGCCACCCCTTCCATGACATCATCAGCAGACAAATACGTAGCACCTTCACTCATCAGCTCGGCGACTCTTTTACCATCTCGTGCGCCTTCCATCAGCAGCATACTGATATAAGCGATGGCTTCGGGATAATTGAGTTTAACACCGCGATTTTTGCGACGCTCAGCCACCATACCAGCCGTAAATAGCATGAGTTTGTCTTTTTCTGTTGGGGTCAGGTGCATGACAGTTCCTTGTTGTACTTATCATTATGTTTATAGCAGATTAGAGGTTTTCAAAGCATATGATATCGATTAAAAATAGTCGCAATATCATCTTAATCTCATTATTAAAAGTGGCCGTATTAGGTGTCCCAAATACGTGGACGACAAGGCTCAAGTTGCCACCAATGATCTCGCAAGACTTCTCTTAGCTGATAAAACGCCTCAAAACAACCGCGTACATCTGAGCCAATATAGCGGATATTGATCGCTTGGCAATTATGAGTGCAATAGACAGGCAGATGTGCTTGAGCAATGAATTGGCGTAATGCGGATACGGTATTGTCTAGATAGCGAGTTAATGATTGTTTGATAGTTGCTTGGGCTGTTTCGGTTGATTGCATGGTTTGTGATGCAGAGAGTGTCAGATTGTCATGGACATCGCTTAAGCTTGGTACTGCCCAAAACGATCCATAAATATGCTGGTTCGCTAATCCTAAATTTGAAGTAAACCAGCGATTTTGTGCTGCCTGCGCCACTCGCTCAGCAACGACAACCTTGCCATCTCGGTAGATATTCAATCCAGTATGATAACGCCCTTGCAAAAACTGCTCGTCGTAAGCTTGCCGTCCAAATACGCTAATCTCCCATGTCAGTAGGCTAGATGAATCTGTCAAATCGAAGCGGCTCACTGCATGCATATTGGCTTCGTTATAAATGATACTCTCTTGCGGCAGCCATTCTAAACGGGTATCTGCTGCGAGGTTGGCTTGTACGTGTTGGCTCGCATAGGCAGCTATCTCGTCTTGGCTCATACTTCGGTGAGTAACGTCGTCGCCCAACGGAGCTTTATGTTTTTGACTGACGCTGTCTTTGCCATACCATTTACCTGCACCTGGTGTGGTGATAACAGCGTGGCTACCACTATCTAAATTTAGGTCTATGGACAGCGTATCGCCACCTGCGATACCTGCTGGCGGGTACAACATCAGTATGTGACAAATACCCTGCTGTACGCTTGGCTCAGGATACAGAGCACGCTGTACCATCAAGGCACCCGTGTGCTTACGATGATAAAGCCGCGTCTTTGAGTTATCAGCCGTACCCTCTTTGGCCGTACTTGTACTGCTAACAGTGTCAAAGCTTAATACTAAAGAAGAGGCCCAACTCATTTTATATACTCATTTACTAATTAAATATGTTTCAGTATTTTGTATGACAGCTATCATTTGCTATGTGTTAAGAACTCTATTGCCAATCGTTAACTACAGTAATATCAGAATAATAACGGAGAAATACAGCGTACACCATTTATCGTGCCTATAGCGCACCACGATAAATAAAAGCGTCAATGTTTTTATTGATACAAGCACTGTGCCAACTCTTGATAGCAGATAGTCAAATAAAAACCTTACCAACTCAAAACTTTGATTTGTCTGTGCTTTTTCTTTTTTGGATTGGACGATAAAAATAACCGTATATTTCCAGCTATTTTTTAAACGTTTTTTGAGCCTTATCTATTTATAAAATCAGCAGATATTTGCACCAAAACAGTACATTTTGTCCATAACAGTGCATCTTTTAGCGTTATTGTTAGCGCAATACCCTCTGAGGACATTAGATAAGCAAAAATACTAAACGCATAACTATTTGCAGGCTCAGTCAGTAAGATAGGTGGATTATAGGGCTATTAATCAGGTATTCTATGTTAAAAAGTCAGTTCAAACATGATTTACGCTATTTGTATCGATACAGACGCTGTCGATACAGATACTATCAATATCTGTACGACTTGATAATAGATAAGATAGTATTTATCTATTTCTAGACGTATTTTTAGTATAAGTTTCAATATAAGCAATGAGTCCTAGCAATATCGGAGAGTCACTTTTTCACCTATTTTATGCACAAACCCGTTTTATAGGCTTGAATAGTGAGCGCAGCCCCCTTATAAACAACCCATTAGTCAAAAACTACTAGACAATAAAACATTCAATCCATTTTTATTTTATACATTTATCGATAGGACTTTTCTATGACAGATTATGATCGCATCACTGCCAACCCGCATTTTGATATGCTGATGAGTGCGCACAAAGAAGTACAGACCACACAAGCGGCATTAGTACCTATGGTGGTTGAACAGTCCTCACGCGGTGAACGCTCGTTTGATATTTTTTCACGCCTATTACGTGAGCGCGTTATCTTTTTGACCGGTCAGGTCGAAGACAACATGGCTAACCTTATCGTTGCCCAGTTGCTATTCTTAGAAGCTGAAAACCCTGACAAAGATATCCATTTGTATATCAACTCACCAGGCGGCTCAGTAAGCGCTGGTTTGGCTATTTTTGATACCATGAACTTCATCAAACCTGAAGTATCTACTATCTGTATGGGCGGTGCTTACAGCATGGGTTCATTCCTATTGGCTGCTGGTCAAAAAGGCAAGCGCTATTCACTTGCTAATGCTCGCGTTATGATTCACCAACCATCAGGCGGCGCGCAGGGCCAAGCAACTGATATCGAAATTAACGCTCGTGAAATCCTTAAAACTCGTGCACGTCTAAATAGTATCTTAGCTGAGCGCACTGGTCAGCCAGTAGAAAAAATCGAAAAAGACGTTGAGCGTGATTATTGGTTAGATGCACAAGAAGCCAAAGAGTATGGTTTGGTTGACGAAGTATTAGAGCGTCGTCCTGAATCTTTGTAATCTAAGCATTAACGTGATGCCTCTTCATTGAGAGTGCAATCATAAGACCTTTTATAGTTTATTTGCCGTACAGTAAACCGTTATCAATGTCATACCTGACCATTAGAAGGTATGACCATTGAATGAATACGATAATCGATATACTACAAATAAACTAACCAGTTTTAAATTTTAGGAGCCCCTTTTATGGCAGAAGATAATACCCCGCAGTGTTCGTTTTGCGGTAAAGCCAAAAGCGATGTACAGCAACTGATTGCTGCTGACGATGCCAACATCTGTAATGAATGTATCGAGCTATGTACTGACTTAATCGCAGACAGCGCAGAGCACAGTGATGATGATAGCGAAGTAGACACTTCTTGGGTCAATAAAAAACTACCAACGCCAAAAGAGCTGCGTGCCAAGCTTGATGAATATGTCATCGGTCAGGACGCTGCCAAGAAAGCATTGGCTGTTGCCGTCTATAACCATTACAAACGCCTAAAAGTTAGCCAGACGCTAGCCAACGACAGCAAGAAAGCCAAGATCGGCGCTGACGATGCAATGGTAGAATTGGCTAAGAGTAATATCTTGCTAATTGGTCCGACTGGTTCTGGTAAGACGCTACTTGCGCAAACTTTAGCTCGTTTGCTAGATGTACCTTTTGCGATGGCTGATGCCACGACCTTAACCGAAGCTGGTTATGTTGGTGAAGACGTTGAAAACATCGTACAAAAGCTACTTCAAGCTTCTGACTATGATGTGGCCAAAGCTGAGCAAGGTATCATCTATATTGATGAAATCGACAAAATCAGTAAAAAAGGCGACAATCCATCTATCACGCGTGATGTTTCAGGTGAAGGCGTACAGCAAGCATTGCTAAAGCTAATCGAAGGTACTGTGGCTGCTATCCCGCCGCACGGTGGTCGTAAGCATCCACAGCAAGAGCTGATCCAAGTGGATACCAGCAACATCCTAATCATCGTTGGTGGTGCATTTGCTGGACTGGATAAAGTCATTCAGCAGCGTACTGAAAAAGGTGGTATTGGCTTTAACGCTGATGTCAGCTCAAAAGATGACAGCCGTCGCAGCTCAGACTTGCTACAAGAAGTCGAGCCAGAAGATTTGATCAAGTTTGGTCTGATTCCTGAGCTGATCGGTCGTCTACCTGTACTTGCGGCACTGCAAGAGCTAGATGAAGCGGCCCTAGTACAAATCCTGACCGAACCTAAGAACGCACTGGTAAAACAGTACAAGTACTTGTTCGACATGGAAGGTGCTGAGATTAGCTTTACCCAAGAAGCCCTAAATGCCATCGCCAAAAAAGCAATGGAACGCAAGACAGGTGCACGTGGTCTACGTTCTATCGTAGAAAACGCTCTGCTTGAGACTATGTATGAGCTACCTTCTATGGAAAATGCTAAAACTGTAATGGTTGATGCGGACGTTATCAATGAAGGTAAAGTACCTAAAATTGCTTAGGTTATAGTTAGTTTAAATACTCCGTTATCATTAACGGACTACTAAAAAAGCGTCTGGCTAAATAAGCTCAGGCGCTTTTTTTATGCCTATTATTTAATCAAGTTATCTGTTAGATAGCTTGCCTACTAGATAAGTTGCCTACTGAAAATTAGCGACATTCATTACTTCTGTCCTGAAATGACAGCAACGTTTATCAATCGCTAGCAGACATCAGTGTAAACCATGCTAATGTAGATAGTCTGTTTTGACCTTTATACTTTATTTCTATATACCGCAAGATATAGCCCGTACAACCCATATGATTAATAAGACAAAGGACTGTTTATTATGCTCAACCATGTGACCGCTATGGCGACTTCATTGCGCCAACATCTACCGTTTTCTTCTAACCATACTTCATTGGATGAATCGGACGTTGCATCCTACTACCGAAACCATGTCGCGGCTATCACAGGCGCAGGCTCTGGTATGGGGCGTGAGCTAGCCATTCATTTAGCAAAAATGGGCTGTCATGTTGCACTATCGGACATCAATCCTGAACAGCTAGCAGCGACCAAACAATTACTTGCCAATTATGATGTCAACGTCACTATGACGGTACTCGATGTGTCAGACAATAAAGCCGTGGAAGCATGGGCTGATAGTGTGATGAGCGATTATGGCAAAGTAAATTTTATCTTTAACAATGCAGGTGTTGCGCTCTACTCTACCGTCGAAGGCAGTAGTATTAGTGAGCTTGAATGGGTAATGAACATTAATTTTTGGGGCGTGGTTTACGGTACTAAGGCATTTTTACCGTTAATCAAAAACAGCGTTAAACAGAGCCAGTTTGGCGAGCATGGACATATTATCAATATCTCAAGTCTGTTTGGTTTGACCGCTCAGCCATCACAGTCGGCCTACAACTCTAGCAAATTTGCCGTACGCGGCTTCACAGAGAGCTTACGCCAAGAGCTAAATATACAGAACTGCGGGGTATCAGCAACTTGTATCCATCCGGGCGGCATCAAAACCAATATCGCCAACAGCGCGCGCGGTAATGAGAGCATCCATGATATTGGCATGAGTACTGGGCCCAAAGCTATTAGAAATTTTAATAAGTTTTTAAAGTTCGATGCCAGTGAAGCGGCTTGGATTATCCTACAGGCAGCAGCGACCAACCAACAGCGCTGCCTGATTGGTAACGATGCCAAGATGATTGATGCCATCCAACGTGTATTTCCATCGCACTATAGCCAAGTGCTGAACGACTTCCATCAACTGTCCCGCAAACTAAAACCACGTCGTCATAAGAAGTTAAAGACCGTTAAATAGTATGTTATCAACATTCCCTCTATCATGAGAAATTGATGAATCTATATATAAAAAGCCCAGCTATAGTCGTAGCTAGGCTTTTTTAAGCGTTGTTGTTGCTGATTAAGGATAAGACTGAGTTTTGAGACTGTTAATAATATTTTAACTCAATACTCCAGGCATTAAGGCAGCTTCATATCACCAGCGACCAACCAACCCATACGGCGCATAATATAAGCCACTAACCCTGCAATCATCGCAGGCAATACAAACATCAATAGAATAATCGCTGTCCACAGCTGACCAGTGCTCATAATCTCTTGTGACGCTTCAATCACTCCAAACACACCGACCAAACCAGCGGTACCCATACCCGCACCTGTCGCCGTACAAGCCAATCCAAAACCAACGGTCGCGATCGGCCCAACGATAGCGCTAGCAATGACAGCAGGTAGCAGAACGATGGGCTTTTTAAGCACATTAGGGATTTGCAGCATACTGGTACCCAAGCCTTGAGAGATAACGCCACTAACGCCATTGTCTTTAAAACTTGCAACAGCAAAACCAATCATATGCGCTGCACAGCCTACCACTGCTGCCCCGCCCGCCAATCCACCAAGTCCAATAGCAATACAAATAGCTGCACTTGACGTTGGTAGGGTCAATAAAATACCAACCACTACAGCGATGACGATACCCATTAAGAGAGGCTGTAATTCAGTAGCAGCATGAATACCCTGACCGATAGCTGCGACCCCTGCTACGATAGGCGGATTGAGCAGTGCGCAGACTAATAGCGCGACGCCGCACACTACTAAGGGCACCAATAAAATATCAAGCTTCGTCTTACCAGCGACCCAAGTACCAGCACGATAAGCAAATACAGAAGTCAGATAAGCACCGATTGGATTGCCCGGTAGTGCTACAAAAGTTGCAGGCCCACCCACTTGCGGCGTAAAGAGCGTGCCTGCCATTAGTGCTTCGGAATGGGCACCAAGCATACCTGCCACAAGGCAGCTGAGCATCACTAGCGTTGGCGCTTTTAGATAGTAAGCGATACCTACACCGATGCCAGCACCCATTAATATCGAGGCAAGCTTTCCGACCGCGACCAATGCTGGCAAATCTAACCAACCACCGATTTGCGAGATAATCAGACCTGCGATCAACGTGACAAATAGCCCTAAAGCCATACCAGTAAAAGCATCGATAAAGTATTTTTGAAAGAACGCTTTAATGATGCCTGCTTGCGGTGTTACTGAGTTAGATACGGTCATAACCATACTCTTAATGGACGTTTAATAGGATAAAACAGCTAGAAAGCTTTTGATAAAATAAAGAGATAAAAAAAGCGTCATTACGACGCTTTTTTAATAAATACAATAACTGTAAACGACTCAACCTAGCGACGCTGTTCAACGATAATAGAGTCTATACCATTGTTCTGTAGGCGCTGCTGTGCTGTCGTCACTGCTTGACGGTTATTCAAAGGACGCGAGATAACTTGATAAATTGGCAAGCCATTACCCGTCGTGTTTTTAACCACGCGAGCATCGACACCCGCCATCAGTACTTGCGCACGGCGACGATCCGCTTCATCTGCATCACTAAAGCTATTAATCTGCAAGATATAGGTCGCTGCAGGTTTGGCAGCTTGGATGCTGGCCGTACCTGCTGCTGCATTATTGTTGCGGGTTGTAGCGTTGCTAGTAGCAGGCGGCGTACCATCATAGGTTGCATCCTCTTCAACGACAACGATATCCTCACTCGACCCAGCATTATTAGCACCAGCAGGCTCGACAGTCGCATTTTCCGAACCACCGAAGCTGCCCGTTTCTGTACTGCCTGCATCGCTCTCTGGTTGAGTCACAACGACGTCTGGTTCAAACGCACCGATATCACCTATTTGATCATTATCAATATCAGCGATATCTTCGTCAGGGATGGTTGCCATCTCTTGATTGGGCAAAATATCGTAGAACTCATAATCGCCATTATCGGTATCAGTATCCACACGTGGCTGTACTTGGCGATCAGAATCGTTCTCAGCACTACCATCAGCGGGACTGAAATTGAATAGTGGTGAGAGGTAGATAAACACCCCGATCATAAGGGTCAATACGGCCCCAACAAACATCCACAATAAGCCTGATACGCTACTTGATTTGCGCTTTTCTGTTGCGCCTTTAGGTTTTTTGGCTAGCATGGATCTCGTTCTCCCTACTGGATTTAACTATCATCATCAAATTAATGCTATTAGCTGTCTATACTCATGTCACATATTAGAAAAGCACTACATGCTAGACGGTGCAGACAAGCCTAGCAGGCTAAGTCCATTTGCCAATACCTGTCTAACGGCTTTGGACAAGCGCAAACGTGCTTGCATTAAGTCTAGCTCATCCTGACTTGGCGTTTCACCTGACGTCAAGCTCATCGGCAAGATACGGTTGGTGTCATACCAACCATGGAACAATGCCGCGAGCTCTTTTAGGTAGTTGGTCAAGACATGTGGCTCGTAACCAGTCGCTGCGCGAAGTAACGTTGCTGGATATCCTGCTAACAGTTTAATCAGCTCGTCTTCGTTTGGCGCACTTAGCAAATCTTGACGTGCCAGACCAACAGCATCATCTACGGTCAAATCGTAGGTTGCCAGTTTTTCCAACACACGGCAAACGCGCGCATGAGCATACTGAATATAATACACTTGATTGTCTTTGCTTTGTGATTTCGCAAGTTCTAAGTCAAAATCAACATGCACTTCAGGCTTACGCGCTACATAGTAGAATCGTGCAGCATCGTTACCGACTTCTGCACGTAGCTCACGCAAGGTCACAAACTGACCTGAGCGCGAAGACATTTGTACCTTTTCACTGCCGCGCCATAACGCGACAAACTGTACAAGTACCACGTCAAGGCGTTCGGCATCGATACCAAGGGCTAGTAGAGCGGCTTTTACGCGTGGGACATAACCATGGTGGTCTGCGCCCCAAACGTTAATGACTTTATCAAAGCCGCGATCAAACTTGTTTTTATGATAAGCGATGTCAGAAGCAAAATACGTTGATTGACCATTGGCACGGCGTACAACACGGTCTTTCTCATCGCCGAAATCGGTCGATTTAAACCAGATGTTGCCGTCTTTCTCATATAGATAGCCTTTGTCATCTAGTATCTGTAATACAGGCTCAATCTCGCTATCGATAGATCTTTCGCTAAACCAGCACTCGTAGCTTACGCCAAAGTCGTTTAAGTCGTCTTTGATATCAGCCAAAATACTGCTCAATGCTGCGTTTAAAAATAACGCGTAGCTGTCACCTAGCAATGATTTGCTATTGGCAATCAAACCATCAATATGCGCTTCTTTATCACCTGAGATGACGGTTTTTTCGCCATCAGCATTAATCTCAAACTGAGCATCTTCTGGTACATCTTTGGCAACGTTTGCAAAGCTATGTACATAGCTATCGCCATGCTGTGTTTTTAGCGTCTGGGCGATGTCACTGACATAATCACCTTGATAGGCGTTAACTGGGAAAGTTATCTCTTCACCATTTAGCTGTAGATAGCGCAAATATGTACTGGTGGCCAAGATGTCCATTTGACGACCAGCGTCATTGACATAATATTCACGCGTGACGTCATAGCCAATAGCTTCTAACAAGTTAGCGACGCTCATGCCAAATGCAGCACCGCGACCGTGACCGACGTGCAGACTTGACGTTGGATTGGCAGAGACGAACTCAACTTGGACTTTTTGACCGTCAAACTTATTACTCAAGCCAAAGCGGTCCTGCAACGTGAAAATATCGTCCAATACAGAAAATTTAGCTTCCGAGTTTAAGAATACGTTGATAAACCCTGGTCCTGCGATTTCTACTTGGCGAATATCTTGATTGTCAGGCAATGCACTGACGATTTTTTCAGCAAGTTGACGCGGATTGGCTTTAGCTGCTTTCGCTGCCGTTAGCGCGATATTACTGGCAAAATCACCGTGACTTAAATCTTTTGTACGGGTGATTTGACTGTTGTTTTGCCAATCGCTTGGTAGCGTACCATCTGCTTGTAGGGTTTGAATTGCATCGTTAAACAGGGATGCAAGCGTATCAATTTGGGCTTGTGACATAGGAATTTGAACTCAATTAAATAAACAACAAAAACGGTGCGAATGCGAGCAATCGATAACTGCTTATTATAATAGCGACCGACATTGCAGGGATAGAATAATGTAAAAAGATAAGTAACCTGTAAATATAACAATCTTTGCGCTTTATTGCACCATTTGCGCCAAAATTAGCACTAAAATCTTACCGTTATCAGGATTTGGGCTGACTAATATCAATGATGCAAAACTGATAAATAACTCATAACGTGAATTGTAGCGTTACTGTTGCTCAATACTGGGCAGTCGTTTATACCTGACTACTTCCACGTTATAATATTGGTTTGTACGGCTCTTCTAAAATATAGAAGACGCGTTACTACTCTATTATAGGATTACGCCATGTTTGCTATTGCCGCCAGTACTGTCACCAGTTGGGGACTGTACGTCTTGTTGCCGATATTCATCGCTTTCTTGTTTTTTATTATGTGGGATATCTCTAAAACGTCTGAAGCTGGGCGCGCTGGTACTTTTTGGATATTCTTAGCACTAGGCGCAGGTTCTGTTGGTTTTATCCTTAAGATAGTCATGGAAGTCGCTTTCAAAAAATGGTTAATCTAATTGGCCATTTTTATCACTATCCTTTGATATTGCTTAGGACATAAGTAGCAAAACTAAAAACGTAATATACAGCCTATGACTGCTGCGCTTGATAAGGTGTCAGTCATTTGAATCAGGGCCTTTTAAATCAAGGCTTCTTAGATCAAAACCTTTTAAATCAAAAAAGCTACTGAGCCTTAGCATTATTCTCTATAACCTGACTCACATAAGTTGGTAGGTCCCACGCTCCACCAGCAAAACCTCGGCACATTCCCGTACTCGACTCTTCGCTCTTAGCAAACGTTTTACCATTCCATATCCATGCAGTACGATTCCAGCAGTCACCAATTCCTCGGTCTTTGTGGGTGGCCGAAATCTCACCATCAAAATAATCATTCCCTGCTGTCGTAATAAGCATAGGCTTGCTAGGTTTTGCATTATCAATGAGCCAATAGCCATTACTAGAATTGTAAGCGCCTAGCCAGCAAGTATGCGCGGCTAACGTATAGCTATCATCAACTGGTATAAAATCCCAACCAAGCATCGTAGAGCCATACTCTGACATCCACTGATATGTTTCAGTTTTTGGGTTAATCAGCTCACAGTCGCCCATCACGTCCTTAGACCCTATAAGCTGCTCGGCATTAATATCGACCCAGTTATCAATATTTTTCTGAAAATACGCCAGCTTTGATGGAGTGAGTGTTTTGTTGTCTTTTGCTGAATACGCAAATGCTTTTTGAATAATTGGTTTTGGCAAGGCTACTTTAGGACGTTGACGATTTGGGTGGTTCTTACTGACCAATGCTATCGGCGTCCCTACTCGACCTTGCTCATCGTCTAGTTTGAGCAATACTGCTGACATGCCTTTATCGCTGATCTGCCAGTGGTTGTCGCCTGCTCTAATTTCTATCTTGGTCGCGATACGAGCATGATCAAGCAGTGCTTGGGTCTGCTTGGCTGACAAGTCGTATAGTAGACTGTCTTCTTTATTGGGTTGCAATACACCATAGTTTTTGTTGTTCAGCCAAAGCTGAGCAGGCTTAAGATCATCTAGCGGCACTTCTGAGATAAACTGAATGTGCGCTTTTGGTAGAGCTACTTTTGGCAACGCTATGAACAAAATTGAAGCAGGCTCATCTATTAGTGCTTCACTGGCGTAACCAGCCGCTCGACAAGTGCGCGTATTATCACAAACCACCTGCCAGTCGTCTTGTACAAAGCCCCAGCCTTCGGATACATTCCCATAACCTGCTATAGCAGGTAGCGATAGCAAGCTGATGGTAGCTACAATAAAAGTCTTTGATGTCTTCAATGTCTTCATAGTGCTTTCCTTATGTTAGCTACCACCATCAATGCTACTTTTTGGCAATCAAAGTCGCACGCATTGGAGCAGGATATCCTTCGACGGTCTTAGTAGAATCATTAGGATCTAAGAAATCTGCTAACGAATGATAGGTCATCCACTCGGTTTGTCGTTGTTCTTCAGTCGAGGTGACTGCTACATCGGCGCAGCGTACATCTGAAAATCCTGCTTTCTCTAACCAGCCAATTAATGCCGCCACCGATGGTAAGAAATAGACATTATTCATCTGCGCGTAGCGGTCATGCGGCACCAGTACAGTATTGGCATCACCTTCAATCACCAACGTCTCAAGTACCAACTCACCACCTTTGACTAACTGTCCTTTAAGCTGTTGTAAATGCTCAAACGGTGACTGACGATGGTAAAGTACGCCCATGCTAAATACGGTATCAAACAGCTGACTGTGCTCAGGTAAGGCTTCAAGCGGTACAGGAATATAATGCGTCCGATAGCTACCTGTATCACTAGCATCTGCGGCACCAACAAAGTGACGAATCGCCATAAACTGATGATAAAACAAGCATGACGGATCAATAATAATAACCGTATCCGCGCCAGCCCCTGCCATGCGCCAGCCATGATAACCAGAGCCACCGCCCACATCCAATACGCGGCGACCGTCTAATCTACTTAAATGCGGCGCAACACGTTTCCATTTCCAATCACTATGCCACTCGGTATCAATCTTAATACCTGACTCATCATCGCCGATTTGACCGCCAATCTGAAATGGGCCTTTACGCCACGGCATAAGCTGCTTCAATAATGCTGTTGTTTGTTTGCGCTGAGACTCATTTAGATCTGCCTCAATCGTCAATGTATCGCTGTTTAGATCGACGTTATTGACAGCTAAGTTTGGCAAACGAGCGACTGACGCTTGGTAGGCAGGCGCGTGCGCATAGTTGGCTTTGTCTTTTATGTCACCTAGCCATGTTGGTAATTGCTTGAGCCATTCATAAGCGCTCGGCTGCTGCTGTGCCAGCTCTAGCAGGGTTAAATATAATTCGCGTTCTGCGTTGATGATAGTGTCGTTGAGCATAAAAGCAGGTTACCGTATTGATTAATATTCAAATGAATAAAATTAAAAGGGTTAAAATAAAGAAAGATAAGTTTTAATATGTAAACTCTTTGAAATTCGTGAACTACGCATTTCCTTGCAGAATTTCCGTTTCACTACGAAGATCGTCGTATTCAAAAACACCATAACCATTGTCCTGACTTTTGAAAACAACTTTGCCTTCTTCTAACCAGTTCCGTACATTTTTAGCATCATCAATAATCTCGGGATACAACTTATCTAAGATAGTATCTATATTATGGTTAGATTCCGAAGTTTCGTAGTCTACTAGGCAGAACCCGTATATAATTCCTAGCTTGCCGAGAAAACCATAACCCTTACAATATAACTCATACATCACCCAAATCGCATTACTACAATTTCCATCTCTATCAATAATTGAGTTTAAGTACCCTTTTATGCGATCAGCTTCAAATTTATAAAAATGGACGTATTGCGCAAAACTATCATAAAAACGGTAATAAAAATTATCTTCAGAACTATAATTAAATGAAATCAGTTCAAGATACAAATCAGGGTTGCTAGACTCTAATACATCATCTTCATATAACCATTGCTCAAATGATTGTACGCTCATTTTTTTTATTAACACTTGATGAATATTTTGTTCAACTATAGACGGAATCATATGAACACCTTGTTCGCTCCCAAAGTAAATCCTATTTAAACGCCACAATAGAGACAAAATTCAAAAACTGAAACCACGTCAGATGACGCGCAAAACCAACCTGATCTAACCGTGCATGATGCTCATCTAACGTGTCAGTAATGAGGACATTTTCTAACGCATTACGCTTGCCACTGATTTCCATCTCAGTGTAGCCATTGGCACGTTTAAAGTCGTAATAACGCTCAACCAACCACGCATCATACTGCTCATCAAATGCATGAGTTTTTTCAGTCAGTACCAATATGCCGCCTTCACTTAATGCCGCATAAATCTTCTCTAGCACTGCTACCCTATCGGCAGCTGGCAAAAACTGTAGCGTCAAGTTCAAAATCACCATATCGCACGGCTCAAGCTCAACATCGCGGATATCTGCTGTGATTACTTCGATATCGTGCTCAGGATAATTTTCACTCAGTAGCGTGGTCGCCTCGGTCGTCATCGCTGGTGAGATATCAATTGCTTTAATCTGCAAGTCTTGTGAGTCGAATTCACCAGCTAGCGTCATACTGGCGGCACCCAATGAACAGCCCAAGTCATAAACACGACTAACACGCTGACCACTATCGCTCTGCTGGCGATACTTGCAATGACGACGGGCAAATATGGGTAGCATCGCCAGTACCTGACCATAACCGGGTACACTGCGGCGAATCATGTCAGGGAAACAAGCCACCACTTGCTCATCAAATGAAAAGCGTGCGGCCTTATCCAGTGGCGTGGTAAACGGTTTATCAAATAGGGTGTCATGTTTGATAGCAGGCTGGGATTGGCTCATGGGACGACTCATTTTTTAGAATAGAACTGAAGTTAAGAATTACTTGGTGAATTTTGCTTGGTAGTTCGCTTGTCATTATCAGTTGATAAAGAAGCAAGATAGCAAAAGCCCATTATAACATTACTGTTTGTTACTTATCGCCTTTGGCTTGCCTGCTAAGCTGAATAAATAGTGCCAAGGGTAATGAGACGTTTGAAAGAAGCATTGAAAAACGAGAGCATCACTACCAAATATAGCGCTTAACCCATATTTATAATAATAGGAAAAAATTATGCAAACGATCGTATTAGGTGGCGGCTGCTTCTGGTGCACCGAGTCTGTATTTTTATCGGTAAAAGGTGTGCAATCTGTCGTCTCAGGCTACATGGGCGGCGATGCTGTCTCTGCCAATTATGAAGCTGTCTGTAGTGGTACAACTGGCCATGTCGAAGTCATCAAAGTCGAATTTGATGAGTCTATTGTCCCGTTAGAAGTAATACTCGATGTCTTTTTTGCCACGCATGATCCCACCACGATGGATCGTCAAGGCAATGACGTCGGTAGTCAGTATCGCAGCGTGGTCTTTTATACCGAAGATAGTCAAAAACCGACCGTTGACCGTACCATCAATAAGTTACGCGATATGGGTGTCAATGTGGTGACGGAAGTACATCCTGCCGTTGAATTCTATCAAGCAGAAGACTCACATCAAGATTTCTTCAACAGAAATCCAGGACAGGCTTACTGCAACTTTGCAATTCCACCAAAGCTTGCCAAACTGCGTAAAGAATTTAGCAAATATATGGTTAGCTAAATTGAATAAGACATTATTTATTCAAAAAGTTTTTTAGCCTAATGTTGGATACCAGCCAAACACTTATACTATAGGTGTTTGGCTTTTTACTATTTATACATTTGACATAACCAATCAATATTATTAAAGCTAAATCTATATATAAAAACTTGCAAATAGAGGATCACAGCATGAACCCTGAGTTTTGGCAAAAACGTTGGCAAGAAGGTCGCATTGGTTTTAATCAATCAGCTGTTAATCCATTATTAACTGAGTATATTGATCACTTAGATTTAGCAGCGGGTAACCGTGTCTTCGTTCCGCTTTGTGGTAAATCTATTGATATGGTTTGGCTAGCGACGCAAGGCTATGACGTGGTGGGCGTTGAATTAGTCGAAACAGCTGTACAAGAATTCTTTGCTGAGCAAAACATCGAACCTACTGTCTATCAACAGGCAGACAACCCAACGATGAAATACTATCAAGGCCAGTTGTCGGGACAAACCATCACTTTATGGGTTGCTGATATCTTTGCACTGACTTTTGAAGATATTGGCTTTATTGATGCAGTATATGATAAAGCGGCATTAATCGCCCTACCAGACGATATGCGTGTGAGATATAGTGAGCAAGTGCGGAAACTTAGTAGCGATACCAGTAAAGTTAATGGTGCTAACAATGAAATAACACCGCAGCTTTTACTCACGCTAAATTACGATCAGCGTAAAAAGAATGGACCACCCTTCTCTATTAATGGCGAACAACTAGAGCTATATTACGGCGATCACTACCAAATCTATGAGCTAGCAAGTGAGCCTTCTTCTATAGGTTCTGCACCTGATATCACTGTCAAAGAAAATGTTTGGCTATTGAGCAGTAAATAAAAAACTCATATAACCTTTAACACACTGCTAAGTCGCAACGGAGAAATTGAATGAAAATGATAGTCGGTCTAATGAGTGTAACTGCTATTCTGCTAGTTGCTCTGGCAGGCCCATTGTACAAATTTGGCGTTGTAGAATTAGGCACTGCATTTACAGGGTTTAAATTTGGATTATTTGCTGGTATCGCAGCACTAGTATTGTTGGCTATACAGTTATTGTTTAAACGTAATACAGCCAGTATTGGGAGCGCACTAGCCTCAGCCGTACTTGCTGTCGCTGCAATCGCTGTCCCGCTTGGCATGATGAATACGGCTAAAAATGTACCGCCTATTCACGATATTTCTACCGATCTGGTGAATCCGCCTGAGTTTGTCGCGATTGCGCCACTACGTGCAGATGCACCGAATCCATTAGCGTATGCAGGTGCAGAAGTAGCTGAACAACAACGTACCGCCTATCCTGATTTGCAGACATTGACCTATGCTCAATCAAAGTCTGAACTGATCAAAGCAGCCCAACAAGCCATGGAAAATTTAGGGTGGGAGCTTGTAAATACTGATGTCGACGAGGGTATCGTTGAAGCAACAGAGACGACTGCTTGGTTTGGCTTTAAAGATGATGTGATCATTCGTGTGACTGACAACGATAGCGAGCGCTTATTTGATGTTCGTAGTAAGTCACGAATTGGACAGAGTGATTTGGGCAAAAATGCGGCGCGTATTCATACATTGGTTGATGAGTTGGATAACGTATTGAACAAATAGGTAAGTTATCAATTACGGCACAAAATACTTTCTCAAAATGATACTGGCATTTCTGCTTAGTAGACTAATGAAACCCTCTTCTAATCTCACGGCAGCGTCAATTTATCGTAACCATTTATAACCTTGGTACTTCGACAGCTTTTCTTTACTGTTTAGATTGGTTACTCTACGTTAATATCATTTTTTGCCTTTCGATAACTATTTTAACGTTTATAGGATATTTTCATGCGTTTGACTCCTTTTTCTACTTTGTCGCTGCTTAGTGTTGCTGTCGGCATCAGCCTTGCTACCACTGCTCAAGCTGCGCAGCCGCCAGCACCTGATTTATCCAATAGCGAGTTTCAACAGTGCTTGGACAATCTAAAAAACTCTAGCAAGTTTAGCGGTGTTGATGATTATACCTTTAATAACTATCGCCCAAGCCAGCCTGATCCTAGTGTCATTCAGTCACTTAACTACCAGCCAGAGTTTCAAAAAGACGTTTGGGACTACTTATCAGCATTGGTAGACAAAGAGCGTGTCGAGGACGGTATCCGAGCCAAGCGTCAATGGGGCTCGACGCTACGTCAAATCGAATCGCGTTATGGCGTAAAAGCTGAGCATGTGCTCGGTGTCTGGGGCGTAGAATCTAACTTTGGTCAAACGCTAGGTAAAAAACCATTATTTGAGTCTTTGGCGACCTTATCTTGTTTTGACCGTCGTCAAAGCTATTTCCAAGGTGAGTACGCCAATGCGCTAAAAATCGTGCAAAACGGTGATATCGCACCAAATGATATGACAGGATCATGGGCAGGTGCTTTTGGACAGACACAGTTTATGCCGAGTACTTTCTTAGAGTTGGCAGTAGATTTCGATGGTGATGGACGTCGTGATTTGGTCAATAGCGTACCTGATGCACTCGCTTCTACCGCAAACTTCTTGGATAATCGTGGCTATCGTACTGGCGAGCCTTGGGGCTATGAAGTCAAACTACCTGATGGATTTTGGGCCGCATCTAATCGTAAGGATAAAAAATCGATAAGCCACTGGCGCGACCAAGGTCTAACGTTGGCTAATGGCAGTCCGCTACCGTATGACTTGAGCAGTGCAGGCTTATTATTACCTGCTGGTATAGAAGGCCCTGCTTTCTTGGTAGGCAAAAATTTCGACACTTTCTACTCTTATAACGCCTCAGAAAACTACGCACTGGCTATCGCACACTTATCAGATCTAATCACTCGCGAAGACAGCAGCAAAACAGACTTTATCACTGCGTGGCCGACAGACGATCCTGGTATCAGCCGCCAGCAGGCCAAAGATATTCAGCAAGCTTTGCTAAATGCCGGTTATGACATTGGCGGTGTAGATGGCATCATCGGAGACAATACTCGTACCGCTATCCAGCAATATCAGACTAGTCGCGGTATTTTCCCAGCTGACGGACGCGCAGGCCAGAAGTTCTATCGCGCCATCGTTGGCAATGCAGCGCCGAGTCAAACTCAATACGGGCAGCCTGCAAACAGCCAACCCCTGAATCCTGCACCCGCCGATCGCATGGGACAATTGATTCAGCAGCAAACGACTGCTCCTAGTAGCTACTCATCTCAACCATCAGTGAGCTCCTCAACTTCTAGTAATACACGTTATCGCCGCGTTACTGACGCTAATGGCACTATCAAACTTGTTCGTATAGACCAAGGTTCGTAGTAGCAATATAAATAACGCTATTTAGACGCATCAAAAAAGCCACGCTACTATTAGCGTGGCTTTCTTATTTATAGATAATTATTAATAGAACTTATCTAATTGACTCAAAATACGTATCTAGACAATAGGCGGTGGCTTAGGTTGACCATTGTCGCCATTCCAATTTTCACGAGCTTTGTCATCTAGATCGGCAGCCGTTTTTGGCTCCCACTTACCATTTTCTTTCCAAGTCGCATCACCCCAATCTTCATCTTCGGCTTTACTATCTAAATCTTTATAGGCCTTACTAGGATCTATACCGCGACGTTTCATATCTGCTACTTGCTCTTCTAACGTATGAAACTGATCAGCATCATGCATAGACTTTTCTAGACCATCAATCTCTTTTTTTAACTCGTCATTTTTAGCATTGCTCATCGTACGCTCTCCCTAATTATTAATATTATAGTTTTCATTCTCAAACAGCCAACGTTGTTAATACTGTTAACTGACTGACTTTATTATTACGGGTCTGAAGAAGATTCACAAGCATTGCACGTATGCTTTGTATTACAAAACGTAGTCGTGATGCCAAAATAGACGTTTTAGATGGCTATTTTTGAACGCGCTAGCGAATAATTACTAGTCTTGTTTATTCGTATTTGAGGTATGATTTTGCAGTAGGTTTTTTGCGTAGAAGGTAAGCTTCCATAGCTCTTGTGATACCCGCGTGCCATAAGTCATCAGTTGTATCCAGTTTGCACCGACTAGCTTACGTTGCAAATTATTGATATCAGCTTGAGAAATTTGGCAGCGTGAGACAGCATGAACGTTTGGCATCTCTTTTTTGATGTCTACTTCCGCTTTAGCGGTAATCAAACGATTGATGGCATTTTGCAAGCCATAGCTCGAAAAAGTAGACGGTATTCTCATGAGTGTCATGAGTATCTCGTGCCACGAGAGTGTTAGCGATCTGGTTACGTCCGTTAGATTACCACCCTCATAAGCCTGAGCACTATATTGAATCTCAAAAAACTCCGTTAACTCAATTGGCTCACTAACCTTGTCCGAGATAAAACCTTCGTCATCAGGACTGTTGTTCTCTACCTCGGTAGTACTAGGTAATATATCGACTGGCTTCTCATACATGACCTTTTTACTAGTCGTATTCTCTTCGTCATTCGCTCTGACCCAGCCACCTATCATTTTATTATTGGCGACTGCATTATAATGAGCCTGTACCAGTAATGGCTCAATATCTTCTTCCGTATCATAGTAATGTAGCTGGTTATCTTGCTTGGTGACTAACTTAATAAACTCTTGAAGTTGTCGACTGATAACAGCGTCTGGAGAGTGGTTTTTGACCAACACAATTAGCGGCTTAAGCTTCGCTTTGGCATTTAGATAACTCAAATGCATCTGGCTGACGCCGTTTTTTTGCACAGTCCCGTAGCTGTCGCCAACGATCATGACTGCGTAATCACAAGAGTCAATACACTGGCGCCCATAAAAAGAGGCTTTAGATAATTTACTAGAAACATCATAGGTCAGAAATGCGCGCGCCTGAAAAAATATCGCTAAGCTGTCTAGAACCAACAACTGGTCATTGTCAGCGCATATAATATGAATATGATAGCGACGATTCGGCACAATTACCTCTAAGCGTAGGTCGTGACATAAAAAGGATAGGGTGTGAAATAGAACACAAAAATCTTGTCTTACTCAGCCTAGCATACTCTTAGCTTGAAAAGATGCACTCAATTTATTTTAACTGAGTCAGCGTTGCATACAGCGTATTGATATCACTAGCTTTGATAATAACTAGTGAGAGTAGTATTGCAATGCCATTTCTGTACCGAGTAAGCGCTCAACTAAAGCGCATAGTCTATCACTATATTTAGTGGCGTGAAAAGTTAATGGCAGTCTAGTAATGGTATTTTTCTTACTGGTTTTTTGTGACAGATTCTCTCGTTTTTCACTCATCAATGATGCAGACAAGTTGTTTGCAATCAATAGCTGTCTAACCCGTTCAGCAATCGCTTGACCAGAATCAATAACTTGTATTGACAGCTGCTGCTGTGCAATCTCATCTAACAAGAATGTCTTAAAAAACGGATAATGCGTACATCCCAACACTAACTGATCAACACCTTCATTAGCAAATATTCGTACCTGTTGACGTAATCTTTCGGCTGTCTCGTCTTGTTCTGACATACCTGCTTCTACCCAAGGCACCAGTTGCGGATCAAAATACTTAGTGACTAATGTGTTATTAGGTTGAGCAAAATTGATAATAACATCATTTAATAAGGTGCCATTCAACGTCGCTTTGGTTGCCAGCACCGCTACATGACCACTCTTACTCGCCAATACCGCAGGCTTTAATGCAGGGACAAGACCCACAATAGGTATATGTGGATAACAGCGTCGGGCAGTATCTAGCGCATATGCTGAGGCGCTGTTACACGCAATAACTATTAGCTTACAGCCTTGCTTATGTAACCACTCTACGGCTTTTAGTGTTAGTGCTTCAATATCTTCGCTGTCGCGATTGCCATAAGGCACATTTAGCGTATCGGCATAATATACATAACGCTCAGTAGGCAGCTGCTGTGCTAAATGCAAATAAACAGACAAACCGCCAACACCAGAATCAAACACGCCAATGGGCGCGCTACGGTTTTTATCGCTTACAACTGTATTACCAGCATGTTTATTGACATCTACTAGATCAATAGCTTTGGGACTTTGGTCAACAGATATATCGACACACGGTCTGAGTTTTTCGACTGTCTGATTTTTGATATCCATCTTTATGCTAATGCCATTATCATATTATTCATCAATTTCATTACCCTATTAAATGCGCTATATATGTTGCATATATGACGTTACTCTACTTCAGCTCTTCATCGACTACCTTTATACGATAGGAATTTTTCAGACCAATAGAATCAGGCGACATTATAAAATTATAGCACTCATCGGCATACAGCAATTAATAGATAGACATAATACCTAATCAGTAGGCATGGATAGTGAATAAGACTGGCCACCACTCTGTAGCGTCAATATCGTCTTGCCATTTTCTTCTGATAACGCTCCAATTTCAGTCAGGTGATAAAAAGTATTGCGACCGATAAGCGCGGTTAAGCCATTTCTAACCATCATGTAAGGGCGTACTTGTTCTGTAGACGCTAATTCCTGAGAATCTGCAACATCGTCAGCTGTACTCACTTGATTCGCTTGATCGCTTTCACTAAAGTCACTGTTATTAAAGTCGCTCTTATTAGAATCGCTCTTATTAGAATTATACGCCTTTAATACGATCGAATGCTCATCGTCTAAACGAACCACATCCCCTGTCGTCGTTGTAAACTCCAACCAACTCATATCATCTTCATGGACAATACCAACATCGTTTATCAGAAGTGGTGCATCTTCAACTTGGATACGGATTTTCTGTACAGGAGTCTTCAAAAAGTACTCAGTAGTGCCATTACTCTCTTCTTTCCATAGTATCGTGGCAAACAAGCTGACCAGTGACTCACGGGTCATTTGTCCGCCTTCATGCCACCACTCTCCGTTTGCCTTGATAGTCAAATCCATATCAGCAATATCTTCAGGATGCCATTTTTCAAGTGGTGGTATCGCACGCCCTTCGCGAGTCCCTTTCGTAGACTTAATATACTGGCTTAGTGCATCCAAATTATCTAAGCTGCCTAGGCTAGAAGGCTTACTGTTTGGTGCTTCCACTATTCTCTCATAGCTGTCTTCAGTGCTATTATTATCGTTATTCATTATTAATCCCTTTATTTAGTATTCAAAGTTTGGCTTATCTATTATTACTATAAATTTTTGTTTCAGGTATGATGAAACTTTATCGTTATAACAACCTCATTTTCTTAACATTACCTTAGCATCGATACTCATAAATGCGTATCGTGTTTGTAGGACTTTTCTTTTATAATGAGTAACGATTTTTTATTGAAATGGTCAAGTGGGTGTTGTATTGATGACACATCTTACGTTATGTGTTGATATCCTTAGATAAATTGGTATTAACCATGACGGGTCAATTGATGCCGCAAAGACAGTTTTATCGGGCAGCCATATGTCTGAGTGACGTTAGCGCCGCAAGTCTATTATTCAGTTGTTAAGCTAATGATGCCCTGAGATAAGCCACTAAAAGTTTAGGAGTAGGTATGCAAGAGCAAGACAATCAAACGCCAGTTATCGATGGTAATACTGTGAATGCTGACGCACCAGTAGCGACAGAGACCGCAACGCTAGATAAAGCAGAACCAGTCGTAGCGCCAGTTGCCGCGGAACCTGAAGTCGAACGCGAATCAATGGAGTTCGATGTCATCATCGTTGGTGGTGGACCTGCAGGTCTGTCTGCTGCCATTCGTTTGCGCCAGCTCGCTATTGAAGCTGGTAATGATGAGTTTATGGTTTGTGTGGTCGAAAAAGGCTCTGAGTTTGGTGCCCATACGTTGTCTGGTGCAGTCATCGAGCCACGCGCTCTAAATGAGCTGATTCCTGACTGGAAAGAAAAAGGCGCACCGCTTAACGTGCCAGCGACAGAAGATCGTTTCTATTATTTAAACTCTGCCACACGCTCAACTAAAGTGCCTGACTCTTTGATTCCAGGTCCGATGCACAACGATGGCAACTATATTGTCTCGCTAGGTAATGTTGTTCGTTGGCTAGCCGTACAGGCTGAAGAGCTTGAAGTCATGATGTTCCCAGGCTTCCCTGCCGATGACATCTTATACAATGACGACGGTTCGGTCCGAGGCGTGTTAACGGGTGATATGGGTGTGGCCGCCAATGGTGAAGCCAAGCCAAGTTTTGAGCCTGGTTATGAGCTCCTTGCCAAATACACTATTTTTGCCGAAGGTAGCCGTGGGCATTTAGGCAAACGCTTAATCAGCCGTTTTGATCTAGATAAAGACTCTGATCCTCAGCATTATGGTATCGGTCTAAAAGAGCTATGGGAAGTTGAGCCTGAAAAGCATGAGCAAGGCGTAGTCATGCATGGTCTTGGTTGGCCATTGACTGAAACTGGCTCTACTGGCGGCTGGTGGTTATACTTTGATGAAAACAACCAAGTAAGCTTTGGTCTTGTGGCTGATTTGTCTTACCACAACCCTTACATGTCTCCATTCGATGAAATGCAGCGCTTAAAAACGCACCCTGTCATCAAAAATGTTCTAGAAGGCGGTAAACGCATTTCGTACGGCGCACGTGCGTTGACCAAAGGTGGTCTAAACTCATTACCGAAGTTCACCTTCCCAGGTGGTGTGTTGGTAGGTGATGATGCTGGTTTCTTAAACCCAGCAAAAATCAAAGGCACGCATACCTCGATGAAGTCAGGTATGCTCGCAGCCGAAGCTATTTTTGAGGCGCTGCAAGCTGACCGTCAGCATGATGAAGTGGTTGCTTATAGCACAATGTATAAAGAGTCATGGTTGTATCAAGATAACTATGAGTCGCGCAACTTCTCACCTGCGATTCACCGTATGGGTCTGTTCATGGGCGGCGCTTTCACCTTTATCGAGCACAACTTGCTAAAAGGTAAAATGCCATTCACTTTGCATGACAATATCCCAGATTACGATCAGTTGGAGCGTGCTAATCATGCTTATCAGCCAACCTATCTTAAGCCTGATGGTAAGCTAGTATTTGATAAATTGTCGTCGGTATTTATCTCTAATACCAATCATGCAGAAGATCAGCCAACGCATCTAAAACTTACTGATCCAACGGTACCTATTTCAATCAACTTACCGTTGTACGCTGAGCCTGCACGTTTATACTGCCCAGCGGGTGTATACGAAGTGGTTAAAGATGCTGAGGGTGCTAAGTTTGTCATCAATGCGCAGAACTGTGTGCATTGTAAGACCTGTGATATCAAAGACCCTTCACAGAACATCACTTGGGTAACGCCAGAAGGTGGCGGTGGTCCTAACTACCCAAACATGTAAATCAGGATAATTCTGATTTGAGCTGGTACAGTTAATATCATTAAAACTGTACTCCAATAAAAACCGCCCTTCTCTGCATAAGAGTCGGGCGGTTTTTTAATGCTTAGAACAAGCTAGTTTTACCAATCAATTCTGCTTAATCTGTCCAAGCATCACGGTTGGCTTCATCTCTAAGTTTTACAAAGTTATCAGGATCAAACTTAATCTGATCGCCTGTTTTACCCTCTTTTACCTGACGCTCATAGTCACGTAGTATTCTTAGCGCTACAGGAGACAACAGCAAGATTGCCACTAAGTTGACCAAGGCCATCAGACCCATAGACAAGTCAGCGAAGTTCCATATAGCAGGTAGGCTAGCAACAGACCCAATAAATACCATACCTAACACTAGGAAGCGGAAAACCATAATCATCACTTTGGCGTTTTTGGCACCAGAGATAAATTCAAGATTTGACTCACCGTAGCTATAGTTGGCGATGATAGACGTAAATGAGAAGAAGAAAATCGCAATCGCCACGAACACCACACCTAGGTCACCCACATACTGTGATAAGGCTAGCTGGGTTAACTGAATACCTTCTTGCTCGACATTAGGGTCGACCACGCCAGACAAGATAATGATCGACGCCGTCGCGGTACAAATGATAAGGGTATCCATAAATACGCCTAGCATCTGCATAAAACCTTGCACTGCTGGATGATCAGGATGACTCTTTGCCGTTGCTGCAGCATTCGGCGCTGAACCCATACCTGCTTCGTTAGAAAACAAGCCACGTTTGATACCGTTAATCATTGCCTGCGCAATACCATAACCGATGACACCGCCTGCTGCCTGCTCAAAGCCAAATGCTGATTTTACAATCAACGCGATCGCTGCTGGGAATTGACTGAAGTTAGTCACGATAATGAATAGCGCTAGCAAGATGTACAAGATGGCCATCACTGGTACAATCTTACCCGCGATACGAGCTACTGAGCGCAAACCACCGAATACCACTGGTGCTACCAGTACTACCAGTACCAAACCTGTCATCCACGTTGGCACACCAAAGGCTTCATTGGTCGCTTGAGCGATGGTGTTGGATTGTACGCCATTGAATGCCAAACCAAAGGCCACTAACAAACATAATGAGAAAAACACAGCAAGCCAGCGTTTGCCTAGACCTTTTTCGATGTAATAAGCAGGGCCACCGCGGTACACATTATCGTTGTGCGGTACTTTATATGCCTGTGCTAAGGTTGACTCGATAAAGCTGGTCGACATACCGACCAGTGCCGTCATCCACATCCAGAATACAGCACCTGGTCCACCCAAATAGATGGCAATTGCCACACCTGCCAAGTTACCAGTACCAACACGCGCGGCCAGCGACGTCATCAATGCTTCAAATGAGCTAATACCACCATCTTTGCGGCCTTGGTTGGACACGCGTAGCAACTTCCACATATGACCAAAATGACGAAACTGAATAAAACGTGTCACGACGGTAAAGTAAAGACCCGCACCAATTAGTAAGAACATCAGTAATCCATACCAAGGGTTGCTAGCAATCAGCCAGTCATTGTTACCCCAGATAATACCGACACCATAATTTACGATGTTATTAAACCAACCTATTATCCCTTCGTTCATATGGGCTCCTTATTCATTCTTTATATGCGTTACTTAAGTTTTATATCGATATCATATTTTGGTTACCATGGACTATATAAGCCTCTGTGCAAAATACCTGATACCAAAAAGACACGTGCATAATATAGATATTGAGCGACATGCGACCATCACGTTTGCTTATCGATCTCATATAACTATTTTCAAAATAAATAATGCTTATGTTTCATCTTATATAGAATAGATTAAGTGATAATTTAATCGCACAAATTACACGGTTGCCTTACCGTTTCCGTAACGTTGGGTTTTTCAATGAAAGCTAAGCAAACTAATTTTTAGTAATTTAATTATTATTCATGCGCAGTAGTTTGCAATTATATTTATTAAACCGTGCTAATATAAATTCTATATCCGTTTAGACTGTTTTATGGTTATCGAAGCTATTAGGCAGTACAAGAAGCTATCAGGCAGCACAACAGGTTAGCGTGTTAAAAAGATTAAAACTCTTGTCAGGAAGACGAGATTGTTAAAAAGACACTGGATAGTCCACCCTTCTGTCTTCCTCAAGAAACGTTATTTTTGCCATTCGATGGTTTAGGTCAATACGATGCTTAAATAGTTAACTACTTTTATTTGAAGTAGAGAATTACCGAGCATTAAACGTACTATCACGCATCATCGTTTTCACTATATAAAGCAGTACCTGACTATTTTTTATACTTTTCGTGGTAAGAAATAATCGCAGTTCTTTTTATATGGTTGATATTTTTTAGGTAAGACAAAAGGAGTTGTCCTATGGAAAACCACAACGATCCATCTGGATATTGGCGCGCCAATATTCGTCTCATTCTCGGCAGCTTGGTTGTTTGGGCGCTATGCTCATATGGCTTTGGTATCTTGTTTCGTCCATTGTTAGTTGGTATCAAAATCGGTGGTACTGATCTGGGCTTTTGGTTTGCTCAGCAAGGATCCATTGGTATATTTATCATCCTAATTTTCTTTTACGCTTGGCGTATGAATAAGTTAGACAAACAATATGGCGTAGACGAGGAATAGCCCCATGAGTCAATTTGTAATTAATCTTATTTTTGTGGGTCTATCCTTCGCTCTCTATTTCGGTATCGCGATTTGGGCTCGTGCTGGTTCAACCAGTGAATTTTATGTTGCTGGTGGTGGTGTCCATCCGGTCGTTAACGGTATGGCAACAGCTGCTGACTGGATGAGTGCGGCGTCATTTATCTCAATGGCAGGTCTTATTGCTGCTAGTGGTTATGGCGCTTCTACCTATTTGATGGGTTGGACTGGCGGTTACGTTCTGCTAGCGATGCTTTTAGCGCCTTATTTACGTAAGTTCGGTAAGTTCACGGTTCCTGATTTTATCGGCGATCGTTTTTACTCAAAAACGGCTGCTATGATTGCTGTGGTCTGTTTGATTACCGCATCGACCACTTACGTTATCGGTCAGATGACCGGTGCTGGTGTTGCATTCTCGCGCTTCTTAGAAGTTGAGAGTAGTACTGGTCTTATCATTGCGGCTATTGTTGTCTTCTTCTATGCCGTACTTGGTGGTATGAAAGGGATTACCTATACGCAGGTTGCACAGTATGTGGTTCTGATGATTGCCTATACTATTCCTGCTGTCTTTATTTCACTTGAGTTGACCGGTAACCCGATTCCAGGCCTTGGTTTGTTTTCAAACCATGTCGAGTCAGGTGTCCCTATTTTGACTAAGCTTAACCAAGTTGTGACTGACTTAGGATTTGCCTCTTATACGGCTGATGTTCCTAACAAGCTAAACATGGTGCTATTTACCTTGACGCTAATGATCGGTACAGCAGGTCTACCACACGTTATCATTCGTTTTTTCACTGTACCTAAAGTGGCTGATGCACGTTGGACAGCAGGTTGGACACTGGTATTTATCTCGCTACTATACTTTACTGCTCCAGCAGTAGGTGCTATGGCTCGTCTAAACCTAATTGACACCGTTTACCCACAAGGGGTTGCAGAAGCGCCTCTAGAATATGATCAACGTCCAGACTGGATGATGACATGGGAAGAAACAGGTCTTATCAAGTATAACGATCTAAACAATGATGGTCGTATTCAGTTGTACAGTGATAGTGGGTTAGGTGCTGCTCAGATCGCCCTCAATACTGCTCAAACTGACGGTGGCGATGTTGCTGCAGCAACTGCAGCGGTAGAAACCGCTCGTATTGCACATGATGCAGAGCTTGATGGTCGTTTTGCTAACGCTGGATGGGCAGGTAACGAGCTTGATGTTAACGCTGATATCTTAGTTCTAGCGAATCCAGAAATTGCACAGCTTCCACCATGGGTTATTGGTCTGATTGCTGCAGGTGGTTTGGCAGCAGCACTATCAACCGCTGCAGGCCTACTGCTCGCAATTTCATCAGCCATCAGTCATGACTTGATCAAACGTAACTTAAACCCAAATATCACTGATAAACAAGAGCTAAAATATGCTCGTATCACTATGGGTGTGGCGATTGTAGTAGCAACTTACTTAGGTATGAATCCGCCAGGGTTTGCCGCACAGGTCGTAGCACTGGCCTTCGGTATTGCTGCCTCTTCATTGTTCCCTGTGTTAATGATGGGTATTTTCTCTAAACGCATCAACAATCTTGGCGCTATTGCAGGTATGTTGACTGGTTTAATAGTCGTTCTTGTCTATATCTTTATGTTCAAAGGTTGGTTCTTCATCAGTGGTACAGCGAACTTCCCTGATACTGAAGAGTACTGGTTATTTGGTATCTCACCACTATCATTTGGTGCAGTTGGTGCATTGCTTAACTTCATCGTAGCATTCGCTGTATCTTATGCTACTGCGCCACCACCAGCACATATTCAAGAGCTGGTTGAGAGCGTACGTTCTCCACGTGGCGCTGGCGGTGCGGTCGACCACTAAGCTCACAACTGAGGATATATCTTCTGTTACTATATATCACTCACAGGCAGTAGCTGCTTGTGGGTGATTTTTTTATCCTATAGCTATAATAACTAAATTTTAGATTTTTACTTTATCTAAGAGGTTCAATTAGACACATCTAACGCATTAAGGAATATTTTATGCTTTTTGAGTTTATCGCTACCATCGCTGCCGCATTTGGTATGGCTGGACTAGCACTTATCATAACTCACCTCAGCAAACTGGCAGGCAAACGTGCACCTAAATGGCTGATTCCCTTATTTGCTGCTATTGGGATGTTTGCATTCCAGATAAACCAGGAATACAGCTGGTATGGTCAACAAGTGCGAGATCTGCCAGAAGGCGTAGAAGTTGTCAAAACAGCAGAAAGCAAGGAATGGTTCCGCCCATGGTCTTATGCTAAACCACAAATATTACGTTTTATCGCTGCTGATACTGGAAATGCTAGTGTGCAAGTAGACAACCCAAATATATATTTATTCAATTTATATTTATTTGAAAGACGAAGAAGTGTAGAGAAAGTTCCACAAGTTATCGATTGCAGTGTTCCTGCGCGTGCAGACTACGTAATACCAGAAAAAGGTAACACACTGACGGTGAATGAACATGTTAAACAGACCACTGCGTGGCGAGAGCTGACTACAGACGATCCTTTATTTATCAAAATCTGTACTGATGAAATCGTCTGATCCTATAACGCTTAGTACGGTTATGATTATGGTTATGGTTATGCTGGTTCATTGAACGCTGATATCCAGTTGCGTTTAATAGCGTTGAGAAGCGGCTGAATAAGTATGCTTTGAATTAGCTCCTAGGAGTAGCCCAGCGCACAAGCCACCAAAATGTGCCGCAAATGAGATACCTTGTTGCGGCATCAATCCTTGCTTAATGGTCAGCCAATAGCCAGTTCCCATAACAATACAAGCAATCAGATAACCCCAACGCCGCGCAAATATTGCCCCGCCTATCATATAACCTAACATTGCAAAGCAAAGCCCTGATGCGCCAATGTGAATAGAAGATGGCGACCCGATAACCCAAGTAACCAGTCCTGAGGCAACCACTAGCTTAATCACTGTGCGATAAGCATTCTTTTCAAACATCCCAAACAAAAACAAAATCTGTAATAGCGTCACCGTATTGCCAGTCAAATGCGACAAATTGCCATGCATGGTCCATGAAGCAAACACCCCTATCATACTACCCACATCTAAAGCACGCGGTACAATACCAAAGATATTCCACATACCAAATAAGGCTACTTCATTTAGAAAAAACATGCCCCACATCGGTATAAGTACAAAAGCATATAGTCCGATGACCTGCTTTATTCGTACGACAATTAAGTGAAGCAACTGCTGCCAATTCATATACCATCCTATTCTTATTACCTAGACTTTTTATACCTACTTAATGATTTACAGCAAACAATGGATGCACAGCAGGTTTGAACGATAATAATGATGCGTCCTCATCAGCAGTGAGATAGTTATCACCATGCAATAATGACGTCGAATGATACGGAACCAAGGCCGTAGGAATAAAGCGACGTGCTGCATCAATGTGCTTGATTGAGTCGTCAAAGAAGATATGCGGCGCAAATGTTCTGAGTACCGCTGTTTTCTCTAGTCCTCCCAAAAAAAACGCCATATCAACATTCACGCCCCACTCTCGCAATGTCTTAATAGCACGCAAGTCAGCTGGTGCATTACGCGCGGTCACAAGCGCAATTTTTATTGGCGAGTATTTTAGATCAGCAGGTAGGCGCTCTTGCAGATTTGATAATTTAATCAATAATTCGGCATAAGGGCCTTTTTCAATCGGCAAATCACGCATTTGTACTTCACGATCATGAAAGGCTCGCAGTCCCTTTTGTTTGTATAGCAGTTCACCTGAATCATCAAAAAGTACCGCATCCCCATCAAAGGCAATGCGCAGCTGCTCAGTATCTAGCTCATAAGTATTGACAGGCGTGGCATCTAGTATGGCACAGGCACAGATATTGGCATCCGCGACTTGTTGGGCATCGTCGCGATTGGTGGTCAAGAACAGATCAACGTTAAAGTCTTTAATATAAGGCGCAACAGGGCTACCTGAAACAAAAGCAGACCGAGAGATATTAATATCATGTTCTAGAATTGCATTAAGTACCTGAATACCAGTGTCTGGACTGCTTTTTGAGACGATAACGACTTCGACCAATGGTGTTTCAATGTCTGAATCTTGTCCATTGCTATTATCAGAATACTTATTTAGGTTTAGTAACGCTTTGATCAGCGGATATCCTGCACCGATATTCAAGGGGTCATTTTCACGTTCGGTCATGTACTCCCTAAATTCTTTTATAGCACTTGCAGGTCGTTGCTCTAGCAGCTCTAGCAAATAGTTTTCTGATTCAGTCAAATCAAAAAGTGCCGTCGCAGAAATTGCGACGATAAGCGTATTACTAAAATCGACTGCCATGACTATCTCTACTTATAAAGTTATATAGGAAAATGAATGGAAACCAGTTTACTACATTCATAAGCCTTTATAACACTAAGAAAAGTTATCATCATGCAGCGTCACAGACTGTAAGTTTGTAAGATGTCCTTCTCTTAACTCTTAGTCAAAATATCAGCCAATAAAAAAGCCACACTGCTTTATTAGCAATATGGCTTCATACAATAACTTATAAGCTATGGTTTAGATTCAATCTACCCGAGCAGCACAAGAGAGATGGCAGGGAACATCACCAAGATAACCAAACGAATCACATCAGAGACAATGAATGGTGCCACCCCGCGGAACATATCGCTCAGCTTAATGTGCGGTGCCATCGCCTTAATCACAAAGATATTCATCCCCATCGGCGGCGTAATCAAACCAAGCTCCACCGTCAATACTGCAATAATGCCAAACCAGACAGGATCAAACCCTAGCGCTAAAATGATTGGATATACCACAGGTATCGTGATTACCAGCATCGCTAAGGCATCCATGAACAGTCCCAATAGGAAGTACATGAATAGAATACAGATCAGCACAATCATTGGACTGACCGCCAATCCACCGATCCAAGATGCCAAGGTATAAGACAAGCGTGAGACTGAAATAAAGTATCCCAATGCCTCTGCACCCAGTAACATAAAGAACACCACGGCAGAGAGCGCTAGCGTCTCAATCAATGACTGCTTAAGACCATCTAAACGCATGCCTTTAGCAAAGGCATAAGCCCATGAGACAAACGCTCCTACTGCGGCGCCTTCTGTTGGGGTAAACAATCCAAAGAAGATACCGGCAATAATCACAATAAAGATGAAGCTAAACGGTATCAGACCAGTCAGTGACAGTAGTTTGGCTTTCCACGTGGTTTTCTCACCACGTTTTGCTAAGTGTGGTTTCCAGCGTACCATCACCATGACGGTGAGTGAGTACATCACCATACCGAGCATACCGGGTAAGAAGCCAGCGATAAACATGTCACCAACTGACTGCTGAGTTAAGATGGCATAGACCAGTAGCGCAATACTGGGCGGAATCATAATACCAAGCGTACCACCAGCGGCTAAGATACCGCAGGCAAAACCTGGCTGATAGCCGTACTTCTCCATTTGCGGTAGCGCGACTTTGGTCATGGTAGAGGCAGTGGCAAGCGACGAGCCTGAGATAGAGGCAAAGATACCGGATGAACCAATGCCTGCAATACCAAGGCTACCTCTCACCCCGCCAAATATGGTCCGGGTGGCTTCAAAGAGTTTACCTGCCATGCCCGAGTGGGTAGCAAACACACCCATAAGAATAAATAAGGGAATGGCACTAAAGTCATACTTTGCTAAGACATCGACTGGGATGTCTTTGAGCATTTGCAGAGCACCACTAGGCGCTGTCACTGCACCGAAACCGACTAGACCCACCCCTAACATGGCAAGTGCAACAGGCACTCGTAAGACGACAAGCAGAATCATGACAACTAGGCCAATCGCACCGATAATTTCTGGACTCATGCGCCTGTCTCCTCGGCGTCAAAGAATTCGCCTGTCTTAAAGATGTTAATAGATTCGATCAATGAGCGTATGGCTAGAAAAGCACTTAACAAGGCACTGATCAGGTAGATAGGCATCATAGAGAGTCTTAAGTCTTGGGTAACTTTCCCAAACTCCATAGCGTCAATGGCGCTCTCGTAGAGTCCCCATGAGAAGACGATGCCGATGACGAAGAAGCCCAGCATAAAGATAGCCATGAGGTAGCCCTTGATAGATTGGGGCATTTTCTGGGTGAAGACGTCGACGATGATTTGTGAGCGTTCAACGAAGGCAGCAAAGGCAGCGAGTAATGCAAATAGCATGAAGTAGGAGACGATCTCTACACTGCCTTTGACGGTAAAGCCAAACTCACCACCGGTGAGTTTGAATATGTAGCGTGCGACGACGTCGAGCATGGTGGTTAGGACGATGATGATGAGACTGATCCCACCGATAAACTGGCATAATCTAGAGATTAAGACGCTGAGCTTGACTAAAAATGCCATGTGACACCTCCAATAGGTTAGACCTTACAGGCAGCACTGGCAGCTTTTGCTTTTTCATAGACGCCATCAGCATCTAAACCCAAAGCCTTAATATCGCTTAGGTATTTTTGGGTTCCTCTTTCAAGTGGACCCTTCCAATCTGGGTCGTTAAGCGGATCAGGAATTTCTACAATTTCGTCACCTTTATCTTTAGCAGCTTGGATTGCCATCTGATCATGCTTATCAAATACTTCACCGACCTTGTTGGCAAGTGCCATACCTGAGTTTTTATCCAAAACTTGCTTTAAATCATCAGGTAAAGCTTCGTATTTGTCCTTATTCATCGTAACCATCAGGGCTGAACTATAGAAAGGAATGTTGGTGTGATATTTAGTGATTTCATCGATTTTAAAGGCAGTTACGGCCTCCCAAGGGAAACTCAAACCATCGACGACACCGCGTTGTAGTGACGTGTACATATCATTAGCAGGTAATCCTACAGGTGAAGCACCTGCGCTTTCAATAATATCACCAGCGACTGCAGAAGGACGACGAATACGCATCCCTTTCATGTCTTCAGGCGTACGAATGAGCTTATCCGTCGTGTGTAGAGAGCCTGGTCCAGCACCATACATAAACAATAGATGCGAGTCTTCATACTCACCAGCAAGGGTGCCATCGTCATAAAGCGTTTGAAGCATACAGCCCATTTGAGTGGCTGAGTTTGATAAACCAGGAAGCTCTGTAATCTGAGTCAAAGGAAAGCGACCATTGGTATAACCATGCGCTTGTGAACCGATATCGATCGTACCTTTGGCAGCAGATTCATAAGTAACGTCTGCTTTAGCAAGGCCCGCCGATGGATACAGCTCAACCTTTAGGCGGCCGTCAGAATCTGTTTCTATCTGTTTTGCCCAAGGCTCAAAGACTTCTTTACTGATAGATGAGGTTGCTGGCCAAAAATGCGAAAACCGTAGCACGGTAGTTTCTTGAGAAGTCGCTGATGAGCCATCAGTCGTATCAGCAGATTGGTTAGAACAGCCAAGAAGACTAATAGCGGCTAAAGCACCAATTGAAAAAAGAGGAGCTAACTTCATTATCAATTCCTTTTGATAATTATGAGAATAGGAGTAAGGTATTACGAGCAGACAATTTGATTCATCCTAGATTAAATTGGCTACAAGGTGTAGATATATTTTTTACATACCTGTAATAAAAGTACTGTTTAAAATTATCAGCTATAATGATAGAAGTCAAATCATTTTGAGCAGATTATAGAGGATATATTCATATTATAGATATATCTCTGATACTTGAATTTTCTGCATAAATAATAGTAAAAATTGAGCAGATTAAAATAATTCTTCATAAAAAAGCTCTCAGCCTGTTATCCAGTTAAGAGCTCTTTTATATAGATACTATATGAATTCATAGAAGCTGCTCTAGGCAGTTATACAAATAATGATAGTGATGAATAACTACTCTTCCATCTGCCACTCATCATCTACCCATACAGCATCGTTATCATCTAGATGTACATGCCATTCTGCATCAGTGACCGCAAGGCGAATCTTAGTCAAACACTGTAGCCAATGCTCTAAGGTATACATAAGATCTTCTACATCTAGACTAACAGGCAACTTTGTAGCTCCTGCTAATATGACCTCAGACTCACTATCATCATATGCATAGAGATCGAAAGTCTCTGCATCATCTGTATGCTTGAAGTTTTCATTATATTCATCGACTATTGACGCGATCTTTTCTTGCTCCTGTTGAGTCAAGAGAGTAGAACGTTCAGCAGTATAGTAGAGTGAAACGCCCATAATATGCTCCAAAATAAATGACAGATAGTAGATTCTAGAAGTGAATAAATAATATCACATCAAAATGGTACATAGGAAAGTTTGAATTTTTGACCGAAGCATCTAGCGCTAAACTTTCTTACAGCAAGCACCGCCACCAAACCGTGCGCAAAGAAAAACCCCCGACAAGCTAATGTCGGGGGATATTTCAAAATAGAGAGCTGACGATGACCTACTCTCACATGGGCGAACCACACTACCATTGGCGCTACGATGTTTCACTTCTGAGTTCGGGAAGGGATCAGGTGGGGCCATCGCGCTATTGTCGTCAGCAAAGGGGGTTAGATATGAGTCTGTTGTGTGACTTTTGATAAGTATCACGTAACCTAACTGAATCAAGGTTAAAGGTGATATCGAAATATTCTTTCTTTATTCTATAGCGTAAGCTATACAAGATAGATTAATTAGACTTGCATACAAACCACTTGGGTGTTGTATGGTCAAGCCAAACGAGCAATTAGTACAGGTTAGCTACACACATCGCTGTGCTTCCACACCCTGCCTATCAACGTCCTAGTCTTGAACGGCTCTTTAGGGAAAT
>Ga0208015_1000043_pt1 | contig 92547 bp, 89 predicted proteins | sample 26BtaG_FD_184101 | JGI IMG/M metagenome (GOLD analysis project Ga0208015, IMG submission 184101) | Marine viral communities from Cariaco Basin, Caribbean Sea - 26B_WHOI_OMZ_CsCl (SPAdes) (version 2) | ecosystem: Environmental > Aquatic > Marine > Oceanic | place: Caribbean Sea: Cariaco Basin... | reverse complement strand
TTAATGCAAGCCGCACAGGGCGGTTTGATCCCGGTGTCTGGTCACCGAGACCGAGGGGCCTTCCCTCATCTTGAGTACAGCAAGAAAGACTTAAGTCTTTCGTCATGACACACGAGCGCAGCGTAGTTTGCGTCCCGTTGACCACCTTGTTAACCCCTGAGTTCAAGGTCTTCCCGAATCACCTCCGGATGGCGAAACGCAATCTCGATGAGCGCTTTTGCCGGCCCGGAAGGTTTACGTCGCCCCTGCTCCCATTCCTGTAGCGTGCGCGGGGAAATGTGGAGCACCTCGGCAAACTCTCGTTGTGTAAGGCCAGTCTTGCCGCGCGCCTCTGCGACCTCATTTGGCTCCACACGACTGACTCGTGCGGCTTTGCCTGCTTTCATTTCTTTAACAGATTGGAGCAGCTTGTTACCAAGCTCCTCAGCACTCAGAGTCTCATTACTCATTTTCCAATACCTCACGAATCGACTTCAGGATATGCGCGGGTATGTTCTCCTTGACGGCCTTCTTGTAGATCACCAACAACCAGATCTCACCATTTACCAATCTGGTGAAGTAGATGACTCGCACTCCACCACGCTTCCCTGAACCCGCCACCGATCAACGAACCTTTCTACATCCACCGCTACCTGGAATGGGATCGCCAATTTCAGGATTGGCTGCCAGCCAGGCAAAGAACGAATTCCGTTCCGCCTCAGTCCAGATCTTTCTGGCATCTGCTTCGAATGTAGGGGTTTCGATGATGGTAAACATGATGATCAATATACGTCATTGACGGAGTTTTGCAAGGTGGCGGATGGAAGGGTTAACGCCCGCCATCACCGGTGACATAACCGCAGCGAAGCGGAGGGTTTGGCATCCGGTGCATGGCTTGGTTATGTTTCGTTTGCTGGTAATTCGAGCTGCCTCTCACTCCGCCAGACTCGGATGAGCACAACCTCTTTAGCCTGCCTGAGATAGACAACTCGAAACGGCGCGTGAATCAATTCGCGAATATGATCCATGTTGAATTCAGGAACAACTCGGCCAGCATCAGGGTGGATTTGAATCATTTCACAGTGCTCCAGGATAGCAGCCACGAAATCATCACCGATATGTGGCACATCCTGCTCTTTGTAATACTCCTGAATAGCCTGTAAGTCCTCAAGAGCGGACTGTGCGATGCGTAATTCCATTTACTTGATACCCAACGTTTTCCTGGCGTCCTCCAACGATACGGTGTTGCCCTCGCGAACATCCATAAGCCCCCGCGCCACCGCCTTTACAAACCGCAATTCCTCTGCGGTTCTCTCATAATCCTCGAGCCCCTGAACAACAGCTATGCCGCGGCCACGGCTGGTGAGCAGGATGGGGCGATGCGTATCTTGCGCTCGACCAACCACCTTTCCGGGATTGATCTTCAGGTCTGATAGAGGAATGACATCCTCGGAAAATTTCACTTGCATAGTGATTACCTAGTCAACGACTTGGCACCATTAATAGCACCAGTTAACAGGTGCGGTCAAGAAACATAACGCTGAGCTTAGCGGCGCCACGTCAGTGGCGTCCGGTGGACGGCCGTCAGGCCGGGAACGTACTACAGCGACTGGTTAGCTGAGAAGCACCGGCGGGCGACATACCCAGATCCTTGGCAACCAGCATGACCGCCTGCTCCGTTGCTTTATGCACAAGCTCTGGACGATGCACTCCGATTAAAAACACTCACCCCATTGATGCGGAAAGTGAACCTGAACTTCAGAGTAGCAGGTAAGCAAGGAACCAGGTTTCGACGGACACCTGGCTCCGGCAAACACTAACCTTTATGCCAACGCCACTGGCTGACTTTGGCTACCCACTCGACGCGGACTCCGACGGCCTTGGCAAACCACCGGAACTGCCGGTTCGGCTGCCAACTTTCGGCCAAGGCCAATACCCTCAAGCCACCAAAAAGGCACAACGCACTACCCAGCTAACGCCCGCAGCACGCGCAAAGTTGGAGCGCAGCGGAAACTTTGTCGCTGTGCCTGCGATTGTTATAGCGCGTATGCCTCGCCAATGACTTTCTCATAATTATCAGCACTGAATTCAAACGGACCAAGCCCCTCAATAAGGTCGGGCTCTTCATAACCATTTTCGTATGCAAAATCGCTCCACACGTAGGTATCGCCGGATCTGGTGATCTTACAGCCGTATGCCCCGCAACCAATATCGGCACATTCTGGACAAATATAGATCAAGCTTCTGCCTGATTCTGTTTCTGGGCTTTCTCTAAGTAAGAGCTGCTTCAAACTGTGCTCGTTTAGGTTGGCCCAACCGCGAGCGAAACACCCCAGAAAATCTTTGTGACCACCAGCCGCACGAATGATGGTCTCTAGCAGGGAGTTACCATCTATCGTGAAATCACAGGAAAAGCTTTCATGAACTTTACATCCACCACTTTCACTTCCTGGCCTATAGAGAATCTTGAAATCTAGCACTGCACACCTATTGCGCTATAACGCTTGCAGCATGCGCGCCCATGAAATGGAGCCGAAGGCGCAATGTAGTGGGTGTCGCCGTGCCTGCACTGGTTATGTTCTTCTTCGTGTTAGCAGCGCCTGCCCAGCCACCCCGAAGAATCAATATGGATAAAATAACCGAAGTCCTCAGAGGACATGACGGATCGCGCATCAGTGAGCCCAACACCACAATACGGACAACACTTAATTTCGACTGCTGTAGTCCAGAGCGTATCACCCACTTCCTCAAGATATTGATTTTCCTGTAAGTCATCCTCTGTTGCTACCCGCTCAATAACCAAACACCAACCAAGGTCTTCAGAGCCAAAACGGGCTGGCCCCCAACAGATTGAAACGCCATCACTCGGCATCTCGTCACAACAGTGTATGAGATTTGACAGGCTATCCATTTATTTCATCCACAAATATCTGGTCCTCTACGGCATCTGCAATGGCGCGATCCAATCGTGTAAGCAAATCTTCGAATGACTCTTCAGGCCGGCGGACTAACATTGCAAGGCATTGATCTTCATCAGATGCAGTCGCCGCACAGCTAACCGGGCCAACCCTACCAATAGTGATTTCGCCTGAGCCATCAATCAGCAGTTCAATATTCTCGAGTTTCATATGACGAAACCTGACTCTTTGTGAACATAACGCGAAGATAAGCGGCGGCCCGACAGGGACGTCCGGTGGAGGCCAACGGCCGGAACGAACTTAATCGACTTGTTAAAACCTGCCATCAGGAACCACCGGGCTTAGCCAGCCGCACCGCAACGTTACTGTGTTGCGATCCACCAGTTTGGGTCTCATGCTGTGAGCCGAAAAGATTGACCCACTGACCCTGAACCAACAGCAACTCGCCGTTGCCAGCACTGTTCCCATTACTCGTAGTGTGATTGCCCGCATAGTTGAATTGAAATTGGTCGGGCGAGCCTGCAACTGGCTTGAGTTCGTAACCTATGGCCAACTCGCTTGAAGAAGCAAAGCCATTATCCTTGCTCGACACACTAACCTTTAAGAGACTGGACTCCCTGAGAAAACTTGGCAGCAGGTCGGAGGGTGCGCCATCGGTTTTGGTGGCCAGGCACTCACAGTACCGAACCTCCAATACCAGCGGTTTATTAGCGAGATAGTCCTCAGGAGCCGAGTTTTCGGAAAGGGCAATACTGGGGATCAAAGATAGAAAAAGCAGAGTAATTTGCGATGCGATCCGTTGCATGTGACCTCCTGTGTTTTCGTTTTAACGCGAAGCTTAGCGGCGCCCTTGCAATGGAGGCGAAGCCGCAATGAAAAGGGCGTCCGGCGGCCATCGGCCGCGTACTACAGCGACTGGTTAGTGGCAGGTAATGACACTACCTACTACATGGCACTGACCGTGACGGCCTACTCCGTAACCCTGCACCGGCATAAGCCGATGCACTGTAATTGAAAACACCGCCATCGATGCGGTGAACGAACCTGAACTCAAAGGTAGCAGATCCAGACCGAGTTTTCGGCGGACAGCCCTACACGGTGAACACCAAAACCGCTACCAACGCCACTGCCTGCTAAAGCAACCAAACCGAACGCGGATTTTGACGGCCTTGGTGCTCACCAGATTATGCGGGTCTGGCAACCAGGCCCGGCACCAAGGCTACTGGCACGCCGCAGCCAAAAAGGACCGAGGCCACAGCCACTAACAGTGAATTTTACGAACGAGTTCGTATATCCCGCATTCGTATAATTCCAACCCAGAACGCGCCCAAAATTCTCAATTTTTCCTAACAAAACAATAAGATGGTAGAAAATCAACACAGCTACCGCCGGAGTTATACGCCCTGTTTCGAGCCACCCCTGCTCATGCCGAGGGGCGTATAACTCCGCCCCTCCCTTTCCTTCTTTCCAACCTTATCAGAAGGTTACACATATTTCTCATGCATTTTCCGGGGTTTTGCGAACGCGTTCGTATAACTCCGCACCAGATCATCGGGTTGACAAATTCCCCTCTCAGATTACTGTACATCCATACACATAAAAAAAGGAATCAGGATATGGATATCCGCACACCTATTTCGCCACAATCTACCCGTTTTCTGGATCGGTTCAGAAACTTCATCCGGCTACGGGGCCTGGCCTACAAAACCGAGAAAACCTACGTTTTCTGGATCAAGCGCTTTATCCAGTTTCATGGCCGAAAGCACCCGGAAACCATGGGCTCTGGTGAGGTAGAGGCATTTTTGTCTCACTTGGTCCTGCAGGCAAATGTCAGCGTGGCTACCCAACGAGTGGCACTGAATGCACTGATTTTCTTGTACCGGGAGTTTTTGGGAACCCCTCTGGAAGAACTTCAATATGAGGCGGCCAGAAAACCCAAGAAACTGCCTGTCGTTTTCAGTCCGGATGAAGCCCGGCGGGTAATTTCTTGCCTGGAAGGCGAGTACAAACTGATAGCCATGCTACTTTACGGTGCTGGTTTACGAATCAGTGAAGCGCTTCGGCTCCGGATAAAGGACATCGATTTCGGAATGCAGCAGTTAATTGTCCGGGAAGGGAAAGGCGGTAAAGACAGGATCACATTGCTACCAGACAGGCTAATTGAGCCTCTCCAGAAGCAGATCCACTCAGCCCGGCTGCAGCACAAGGTCGATATCGCCCGTGGCTGTGGCTCCGTGTATATGCCCGCCGGCTTAGCCAAAAAATACCCCAACGCCAGTCAGGAACCAGACTGGCAGTATGTGTTTCCGGCACCGGATCTTTCTATGGATCCACGCTCTGGAATACGGCGCCGCCACCACATGCTGGACCGAACGGTACAGAAGCATTTCAAGATTGCCATTCGCGCTGCGGGCATTCACAAACCCGCCGGGAGTCACACCTTCAGGCACAGCTTTGCCACCAGGCTTCTGGAAGCGGGTTATGACTTACGAACCATTCAGAAACTGCTAGGGCATTCCGATGTTCGTACCACCGAAATCTACACTCATGTTGTCCGTAAGGGTGGCTTTGGTGTGCGCAGTCCGGTAGACGAAGCCTTCTAATAAAGCTCATCCGTCCTGGCTGCCATGATAAAGTCATTTTTATGCAACCCACCGATTTTGTGGGTCCACCAGCGCACGGTGGCTTTGCCCCACTCCAGCAAAATCGCCGGGTGATGGTTTTCCGCTTCGGCCAGGTCCGCCACTTTGTTGGTGAAGGCCTGTGCTTCCACAAAGTTTTTGAAGGTGAATACCCGGCGTAACTGTTCCTCGCCATCTACCATCACGTCTTCCCAGTCGGGGATGGCGCTCAGCATCTCCTGTTTCTCCTGACCGGTCACTTTGGGGGCGTCTGCGCGGCAGGCTTCACAGGCTTGTTGGCTTAGTTTTGTCATGGCTGGTTCCTCCTTGTCGGGTTGCTGTGTTCAGCGTGGGTGTCGTGCCCGGTTTTATCAAGTTGGCAGTTGAAATTCCGCCCTCACACGAATACTGTATATATAAACAGTATTCGGATAATTTCCCATGAGCGAATTACTCAGCAGCCTTCTGCAAGACGCCCGTATCTGGCAGGGCCATAAGCACAGAAAGACCACCCAGCCGGCGGAGTCGACGGGCTATCAGGTGCTGGATAACCAGCTGGGCGGTCTGGGCTGGCCGCGGGGTGCGTTGAGTGAGTGCCTGCTCGACACTTGCGGCATTGGCGAGTTGCACCTGGTACTGCCGCTGATGCAACGGATATCCGCCGCCGGCAAAACCATTTTCTGGCTGAACCCGCCGCACACGCCTTACGCTCCCGCCCTCGCCGGTGAAGGGGTGGATCTGGACCACCTGGTGATGATCAACACACGGGATCAGGGGGACTTTTTATGGACCCTGGAAAACTGCCTGCGCTCCCCGGTTACCGGGCTGGTGCTGGCCTGGCCGGGCAAGCTCGCCAGCCGGGATGTCCGGCGTCTGCAACTGGCGTCAGAAGCCGGCGGCAATGTGTGTGTGCTGTTCCGTAGCCGCCGGTTTACTGAGCAGAACTCTCCGGCAGCCTTACGGCTCGAACTGGTGCCCGGTGAACATCAGGAACTCAAGGTAAACATTATCAAACGCCGCGGTAGCTGGCCGGGGCAGCGTTGTTCCATTGCTCTCGGGCACCGGGTCAACATTGCTGTTCAGGATTCCTCCCGCGTCGTTCAGGGGCCCTGGCCCGAGGCCCGGGAGTAGCCCTGTGCTCTGGCTCTACCTGCATTTCCCTCACCTGTTGCTGGACCACGTCCGCCGCAGCCAGAATGCCACGGGCGCCCTGGCGATTGTAGACGGTGCCGGGCAAGGCGTTGTTCAGGCCTGCCCCACCGCCCGGGACCTGGGTATTACCTCGGGTATGCGCCTGAAAACAGCCCTCGGCCTGGCTCCGGACCTCAACATACTGCGGGCAGATGCAAAACAGGAGGCCTGGTTACTGGAGGATCAGGCGAGATGGCTGTACCACTATGCCGCACATATAACCTTGGCGCCGCCGGATGGCCTCTGGGCCGAAGTCAGTAGCCTGCAGAAGCTGTACGGCGGTTTGCCGGCCATTTGGCAAACGGTGGAGCAGGCGTTAACAGAACGCCAGCTCACGGCCTGGGTGGCTATTGGCCACACGCCTCTGGCCGCCCGGTTGCTGGCCCACACCGGCAAGGGCGAATGCACGGCAGACAAAGGCCATATCCTGACGGCGCTTGGCAATCTGCCATTACAGGCTGCGGGCTTTGACAAGAAATCCTGCACTCGCCTGCAGCGCCTTGGGCTGAACACCCTGGGTGAGGTATTTGCCCTGCCTGCCCCGGAACTGGCCCGGCGGTTATCACCGGAGCTGCTGGCCATTATCCAGAAAATCCAGGGCACCCGGGCCGATCCCAAGGCACCCTGGCGGCCACCCCACACGTTCCGGCAGCGGGCGGATTTTATCCAGGAGGTGGAGCACGCTCAGGGGCTGCTATTCTCGCTGCAGCGGATACTGGCAGAGCTGGAAGAAGACCTGTGCTGGCGCCAGCAGGATACCGACACCCTGCTGTTGGTGTTGCAGCACCGGCATGAAGAGCCCACCCGTTTACGTATCCGCACCACCGGGCCGGAGCACCGGGCCGGGGTTTTTCTAAAACTGATACAGCTAAAGCTGGACCAGCAACCGCTGCGGGCTCCAGTCACCGGCCTTGTTCTGGCGGTTAAACGCTTTACCGGCCGGGAGGCGCCGGGGGGCCAGGACCTGCTGGGCGAAACCCAGGATCTTAACGAAGCCTGGCACACACTGATCAGCCGGCTGCAGGCCCGGCTGGGGGAACAGGCCCTCAAGCAACTGGCACCAAGGGACGATCATCGGCCAGAACATGCCTGGTCTGCCGGCGAGGTACGCAAACCCGGGAAGCGCCAGGACAGCGCTTCGGCGCAACTTCCCCACCGCCCCTTGTGGTTGCTGAAAGGCCCCCGGCCACTGGAACAAACACCGGTGGCCTGGCACTCCGGCCCGGAACGCATCAGCGGTGGCTGGTGGGATGGCCAGCGGGTACACCGGGATTACTACATCGCCCGGTTACCGGGCGGCGAGTTGGCCTGGGTGTTCCGGGATGTTAACGATGGCTGGTTCATACATGGATGGTTTGGTTAATGGCAGGCAGCTACGCAGAACTCTTCTGTTTCAGCAATTTCACCTTCCTCACCGGGGCCTCACACCCCCATGAGTTGGCGGAACGGGCCCTGGAGCTTGGCTATCACGCCATCGCCATCACCGATGCCTGCTCGGTGGCGGGCATTCCCCGAGCCTGGGCCGCCTTGAAAGACAGCCCGGTAAAGCTGATTACCGGCAGCTGGTTTGAACTGGAAGATGCTCCGGCTGGCGCTGCCACGCCCCGCTTCATCCTGCTGGCCCAGTCCCGCAAGGGCTACGGCCAGCTGTGCCAGCTGATCACCACCGGCAGGCGCCGGGCAGAAAAAGGCCAGTACCAGCTGTTTGCCCGCGATATTGAAGCCCACGAGCTGGATCACTGCCTGTGCCTGTGGCAACCACCTTCCACGGCGGCGGCCAGCTACCAACAGGCCGGGGCTTGTGGTGAATGGTTGCAGCGGTTGTTTGAGCAGCGCCTGCGCATTGGCGCTACCCGCACCCTGGAGGCCGGCGAGGAGCAACAGCTGGCCCGGGTACGCGCGCTGGCTGAGCACTTACAGCTAGCCGTGGCGGCAACCGGCGAAGTACACATGCACGCCAGGGAACGCCAGCCCCTGCAAGATGTACTCACCGCCCTACGCCACCACGCCACGGTCGAAAACGCCGGCCACTGCCTGTTCCAGAACGGCGAACGCTACCTGCGCCCGCTCCCGGTGCTGCAACGCCTGTTTCCGCAGGCCTGGCTTCAGGAAACCGTAAACATTGCCAACAGCTGCAGCTTCGAGCCCGGCAGCCTGCGCTATGAGTACCCACCTGATCTTGTACCGGAAGGCGAATCCCCGGCGGCCTATCTCAAACGCCTGACCCGGGAAGGCGAACGCCGCCGTTATCCCGAAGGCACGCCGATGAAGGTGCAGGCGTTAATCCGCAAAGAACTGGGGATGATCTCGGAGCTCAACTACGAGCACTACTTCCTCACCATCCACGACATCGTGGCCTTTGCCCGAAGCCGGGGCATTCTGTGCCAGGGGCGAGGCTCAGCCGCCAACTCGGCCGTCTGTTACTGCCTGGGCATTACCGAGGTGAACCCGGCCAAGGTCGAGCTTTTGTTTGAACGTTTTATCTCGAAAGACCGGGACGAGCCGCCGGATATCGATGTGGATTTCGAGCACCAGCGGCGGGAAGAGGTCATCCAGTACATCTACCAGCGCTACGGCCGGGAGCGGGCAGCGCTGGCCGCCACGGTCATCCGCTACCGCTACCGCAGCGCCATCCGGGATGTGGGCAAGGCACTGGGTTTTGATGCCGCGCTGGTGGAAAAGCTGCTCGACGGCATCGACTGGCGCGATAAAAGCACCAACTGGCGTCAGCAGATACTGGACAAGGGGCTCACCCGCAACCCGAAAGTGGCGGGGCAGTTCTTTACCCTGGTGAACACCTTACTGGGCTTTCCCCGCCACCTGTCTCAACACGTAGGTGGTTTTGTTATCAGCGCAGGGCCACTGGCGGAACTGGTGCCGGTGGAAAACGCCGCCATGGAAGGCCGCACGGTCATCCAGTGGGATAAGGACGACCTGGAAAGCCTGGGCCTGATGAAAGTGGATGTACTGGCTCTGGGCATGCTCACAGCCATCCGCAAGGCACTGGAGCTGATCAGCGAAGAAAAAGGCCAGGCCTTCACCCTGCAGGATGTCCCCCAGGAAGACCCGGAAACCTACGCCATGCTGCAAAAAGGCGACAGCATCGGCGTATTCCAGGTGGAATCCCGGGCCCAGATCAACATGCTCCCGCGCCTGAAACCGGAAACTTATTACGACCTGGTGATCGAAGTCGCCATCGTGCGCCCCGGCCCCATTCAAGGCGATATGGTGCACCCCTATTTGCGCCGGAAACACGGCCTGGAACCCGTCGAATTCCCCAACGATGCCGTCCGCCAGGTACTGGAACGCACATTGGGCGTGCCCATATTCCAGGAACAGGTGATCAAACTGGCCATGGTCGCCGCCGGCTTTACCGGAGGCGAAGCCGACAAACTGCGCCGGGCCATGGCCGCCTGGAAATCCCACGGGGACTTAACCCCGTTCCGGGACAAACTCATCACCGGCATGCTCGAACGGGGCCACGATCCGGACTTTGCCGAGCGCCTGTACCAACAGATCTGCGGTTTCGGCGGCTACGGTTTCCCGGAATCCCACGCCGCCAGCTTCGCTTTACTGGTCTACGTCTCCGCCTGGATCAAACGCCACCACCCGGCCGCCTTCTACTGCGCCCTGCTCAACAGCCAGCCCATGGGCTTCTACTCCCCCAGCCAACTGGTACAGGACGCCCAACGCCACAAGGTCATCGTACTGGCACCAGACGTAAACCACAGCCACCGTGAACACACCCTGCAAGGCCCGGAAAAACACCTTCGCCTGGGCCTGAGGATTATCCAGGGATTGTCTTCCAGCGGCGCTGACCGCATCCACCAGCACCGCCCGAAAAACGGCTACCAAAGCGCCGCCGAACTGCGCACACGCGCCGGCCTCAACCAACGCGACATGGAACTCCTCGCCGGCGCCAACGCCATGCCCGGCTTCACCAGCAACCGCCACCAAGCCTACTGGCAACTGCTCGAACACGAAGAACCGGCAGAACTCTTCGCCAACGAACCCATGGCAGACTACCAACCCGCCCCCTGCCACCTGCTCCCGGAACCCACCGAAGGCCAGAACGTCCTCGCAGACTACAGCAGCCAAGGCTTGACACTACAAAGACACCCCCTCGCCCTGCTCCGTGAACAAGGCCACCTGAGCTACTGCCTCACCGCCGACCAACTCAAAACCACTCGCCCCGGCATCCCCGTACAGGTCGCCGGCCTGGTCACCGGCCGCCAACGCCCCGGCACCGCCTCCGGCGTAACCTTCGTAACCCTCGAAGACGAAACCGGCAACATCAACGTCGTCGTCTGGCTCGAAACCGCCCGCCGCCAACGCAAACCGTTACTCACTGCCCGCTTGTTACACGTAAAAGGCGTTATCGAAAAAGAGGGAGACATCGTGCATGTCATGGCCGGAAAACTGTCTGACCTGAGCCACCTGATTAACTCTTTACCAGTTAGCTCCAGAGATTTTCACTGATCACCCGAGAACGAACACCACAAGGCAAATTTTTCTGCACTCTTATGGCTTACAGTTCGGAGTTCAGAAGCATCGGGGTGGCGGGGCCTTCCAAAAATGTGCGGAGCCATGGATGGCGGAGCAGAAGCGCCACACGGATGTGCCGCAGGAGCGGTTTTTGGAAGGCCCCGCCACCCCGGTGCCAGCCCCCAAACTAGCAGGCTACAAAAAGAAAACCCCGCCGAAGCAGGGTTCTCTATAACTACAGCAGTGAAAACAATCAGCTCAGAAGCTTGATCATCACACCCGCTGCAACCGCAGAGCCGATAACACCAGCCACGTTCGGACCCATTGCGTGCATCAGCAGGAAGTTCTGCGGGTTGGCTTCCAGGCCCACCTTGTTGGACACCCGCGCTGCCATCGGCACCGCAGACACCCCGGCAGAACCGATCAGCGGGTTGATCTGCTCCTTGCTCAGCTTGTTCATCAGCTTCGCCATCAGAACACCCGAAGCAGTACCCACACCGAAGGCCACAATACCCAGTCCCAGGATACCCAGGGTCTGGCCATCCAGGAACTTGTCCGCCATCAGCTTGGAGCCAACGGACAGACCCAGGAAAATGGTCACGATGTTGATCAGTGCGTTCTGGGCAGTATCGCTCAAACGCTCTACCACGCCACACTCACGCATCAGGTTACCGAAGCAGAACATACCCAGCAGCGGCGCCGCATCCGGCAGGAACAGAACCACGGCAATCAGCACCACCAGCGGGAAGATGATCTTCTCTTTCTTGCTCACCGGGCGCAGCTGGCTCATCTTGATCTTGCGCTCCTGCTCGGAGGTCAGCGCCTTCATGATCGGCGGCTGGATCATCGGCACCAGCGCCATGTAGGCGTAGGCAGACACCGCAATCGCACCCAGAAGGTGTGGCGCCAGAACACTGGATACATAAATGGACGTCGGGCCGTCAGCACCACCGATGATACCGATGGCCGCCGCTTCCAGAATGGTAAATTCCAGAACGCCGGTCCAGTCCAGCAGGGCCGCACCCAGTACCGTACCGAAGATACCGAACTGAGCCGCTGCACCCAGCAGCAGGGTCTTTGGGTTTGCCAGCAGCGGGCCGAAGTCGGTCATCGCGCCTACACCCATGAAGATCAACAGCGGCCCAATGGTGCTACCAATAACCACGGAGTAGAAGTTGTACAGCATACCGTTGCCGTAGCCGTAATCCTGGGCGATGGAATTGGCCATGGCCATTTCAGAGTAGCTGGCTTCCTTGACCGCTTCTTTGAAGATATCTTTCAGCTCCGGGGTCACCGCCTGGCCGGCCTGGTAGGCCACGTCCAGGGGCGCCGCCAGGGCCGCCAGAATCTCGGTACCACCATTCTTCAGAGAGAAGTGGATGGCATTTTCCGCCGCAGTCAGGGCGAGCCCTGCCTCCGGAATATTCGCCAGAATACCGCCGAACCCGATGGGGACCAGCAGCAGTGGCTCGAACTTCTTGTTGATCGCAAGATAGAGGAGCAGCAGGCCGATGGCGATCATCACCACCTGGCCGAGCTCGATATTGAACAGGCCACTACCTGTCCACAGTGTCATCATTTTATCCATGGAATGCTGGCCCTTATGCGATTGTCAGCATTTCATCATCAACGGAGACGGCATCCCCCTCCTTGATGAAGACTTCACCGATGGTACCGGCCTTGGGTGCGCGCACCTCGGTTTCCATTTTCATGGCTTCGAGGATAATCATCACATCGCCCTCTTCCACGGTGTCACCCGGAGAGACGTGCACCTTCCAGATGTTGCCGCCCAGAGGCGCCAGTACAGGCTCGCCGTCACCCGCGGCCGGAGCAGCGGCCGCCGGTGCAGAAGACGCACCGCCCTGGCCTTCGATCTGGCTGATTTCGCCACCTTCGTTCACGGCCACCACATACTTCTGGCCATTCACTTCCACGGTGTAGGTCTCAGGACCGGCGGCTTTCTTGGCCGGCGCTACGTCGTCAGCACTCGGTACCGGCTCGAAAGCATCCGGGTTGCCACGGTTTTCCAGGAACTTCAGGCCAATCTGCGGGAACAGGGCGTAGGTCAGAACGTCGTCCACTTCCTGCTCGGCAAGCTTGATGCCCTTTTCCTTGGCGATGTCTTTCAGCTCGGCGGTCAGCTTGTCCATTTCCGGCTCGATTTTGTCAGCCGGGCGGCAAGTGATCGCTTCTTTGCCATCCAGAACCCGCTCTTGCAGTTCCTTGTTGAACGGCGCCGGTGCGGAACCGTACTCGCCCTTCAGGATGGCGGCGGTTTCCTTGGAGATCGACTTGTAGCGCTCGCCGGTCAGTACGTTCAGTACCGCCTGGGTGCCCACAATCTGGGAGGTCGGGGTTACCAGCGGGATATAGCCCAGGTCTTCACGTACCTTGGGAATCTCGGCCAGCACCTGGTCGAACTTGTCGCTGGCGTTCTGCTCTTTCAGCTGGCTTTCCATGTTGGTCAGCATGCCGCCCGGAACCTGGGCAATCAGGATGCGGGAATCGACGCCTTTCAGGCTGCCTTCGAACTTGGCGTACTTCTTACGCACTTCGCGGAAGTAGGACGCGATTTCTTCCAGCAGGTTCAGGTCCAGGCCGGTATCGCGGTCGGTCCCTTCCAGGATCGCCACAATCGCCTCGGTGGGCGAATGGCCGTAGGTCATACTCATGGAGGAGATGGCCGCATCCACGTTATCAATGCCGGCTTCGGCGGCTTTGATTGCGGTGGCGGTGGACATGCCGGTGGTGGCATGGCACTGCATGTGAATGGGGATATCCAGCTCTTTCTTCAGACGGCTGACCAGGTCGTAAGCCACGTAAGGCTTCAGCAGACCGGCCATGTCCTTGATGGCGATGGAATCGGCACCCATGTCGGCGATTTCCTTGGCCAGCTCCACCCAGTTCTCGATGGTGTGTACCGGGCTGGTGGTGTAGGAAATCGTACCCTGGGCGTGCTTGCCGGTCTGGCGAACAGCCTTGATGGCGGTGGCCAGGTTGCGGGGGTCGTTCATCGCATCAAAAATACGGAACACGTCTACGCCGTTTTCGGCGGCACGGTCTACAAACCGCTCTACCACGTCATCCGCATAGTGACGGTAGCCCAGAAGGTTCTGGCCGCGCAGCAGCATTTGCTGGGGCGTCTTGGGCATGGCTTTTTTCAGCTCGCGGATGCGATCCCAGGGGTCTTCACCCAGGTAACGGATACAGGAATCAAAGGTAGCACCACCCCAGGATTCGAGGGACCAGAAACCGACCTTGTCGAGTTTCTCGGCAATCGGCAACATGTCATCCAGCCGCATGCGGGTGGCCAGCAGGGATTGGTGGGCGTCACGCAGAATTACGTCCGTAATCCCAAGCGGTTTTTTCGTGTCAGTCATCGTGTCAGCCTTCTGTTAAAAGGTTCTAATCTGTACCAGGGTCACTTCTTGTGGCGTGCCCGGTATTGTGCAATCGCCTTCTTGATGGCCTCGGCGGTGTCAGGGTCAACCGACGTGGGCGCCTTCGGCTTGGCACGTGGCGTTCTGGCCGGGGTTGCCGGCTCTGGCGGCGCAAACCGCAGAATGATTTTGGACATCAGGCCGGTCGCGAATACCAGGATAACCAGGAACACGAACACGAAACCCATGCCGGCGATCATCAGCTCAACGGCTTGTGACATCAGGTCATTCATAGCGAACAGCTACCTGTATTGGTTTGTGTGATTTCCCCGGATTACCACCAGGCCAAATAGGACCAAAGTCTTATGGCCTAAAAAAGCAAAACGGGAGGCAAAATCCTGCGTAATTTACCGGTTTCATTGATCAGGAGCAACCTAAAGGACAGATTTCTATAGGGAGTTTCCGAGCGCTCCGGCCTGAAAAGACAACTGAAGCGCCACTTTACTCAAAGCGCGATTACGCGAAGCGAACGCGTATTTTCCTGCCTTTCACCTTACCTGCTTCAAGCCTGGCGAGCGCCTTATCTGCCCACTCTACCTGCACCGCAACAAAGCACTGGAAATCGAACAGATCGATTTTGCCTACCGCAGAGCCGGGAATGCCTGCGTCACCGGTGAGCGCTCCCAGAACATCACCGGGGCGAACCTTTTCTTTGCGGCCTCCGGCCAGGCACAGCGTTTTCATTGGCGGGCGTACCGGGCGCACCCGTTCTGCCAACAGCCCGGCCGTATCACCCCACTCCGCGGACTTTGCCCGATCAGCTTCCAGACGGGTTATCTTGTGCCCCTGCTTCGGCGTGCACAGCGTAATCGCATGGCCTTGCTCCCCCGCCCGGCCAGTACGCCCGATTCGGTGGGTATAAACTTCCGGATCCCGCGCAGGCTCGGCATTGATCACCAGCGGCAGGCCTTTGATGTCCAGCCCCCGGGCCGCCACATCCGTAGCTACCAGCACGGTGCAGCTTTGGTTAGCAAACTTCACCAGCGTGCCATCCCGGTCTTTCTGGTCGAGGTCACCGTGTAAAGACAAGGCAGCAAATCCCAACCGGGAAAGCTCGTCGGCCAGCTCATCACAGTCGCGCTTGGTGGTACAGAACACCAGGCTGGCCGATGGCTGGAAACGCGAAAGCAATGCCGCCACTGCAGCAACCTGCTGATCCGGCGCGATTTCATAGAACAGCTCTTCAATATCCGGCCCGGATTCCTGCGCCTCAACCCGCACATCTTCCGGCTCGGACTGGAAGCGTTCACTGATGGTACGGATCGCGTCTGGCCAGGTAGCCGAAAACAACAGTGTCTGGCGATTACGTGGCGTCTGCGAAAGAATTGAAGTCATCACTTCTTCAAAACCCATGTCCAGCATCCGGTCTGCTTCATCCAGCACCAGGGTTTTCAGGCGATCCAGGTTCAAGGTGCCCTTGCGAAGGTGGTCCTCCACCCTGCCCGGTGTGCCCACCACAATATGGGCACCGTGGCTAAGCGAACCAATCTGCGGGCCAATGGGCACACCGCCACACAGAGTCAGCACCTTTACGTTGTCTTTCGCCCGGGCCAGCTCCCGCAACGCCTTGGCCACCTGATCTGCCAGCTCCCGGGTAGGACACAGCACCAGCGCCTGCACCGCGAATTGCTTCGGCTGCAGCTTTTCGATCAGCGGTATACCGAAGGCAGCGGTCTTACCGCTGCCGGTCTGGGCCATGGCTATCACATCCCTGCCCGCCATTGCCGGCGGCATGGCTTTTACCTGAATACCGGTTGGCTGCGTGTAGTTCAGCCGGTCAAGGTTGGCCTGCATGGCAGGCGACAGGCCCAGCTCTTTGAAAGAAGACATAAAAAATCCGTGAGGTGAAGTAAACGTGGGTTATTGAGTGCGCACTGACGGCGTATACTGAACAGATAATTGCTGAAGTTTATCACGAATCCACGGAGTCACTGATGGCGTCTTTGCAGGAACAACTTATGAAAGCCGGGCTGGCTGATGAGAAAAAGGCCCGGGCCATTCGCAGCGAAAAGCGTAAACAGCGGAAACAACAGCCGAAAGGCGCTGCCCAGGTGAATGAAGCCGAAGAGCGCGCACGCAAGGCAAGGCAGGAACAGGCCGAAAGAGATCGTCAGCTGAACCTGGAACGGCAGAAAGAAGCCGAGAAAAAAGCCATCCAGGCCCAGATTCGCCAGCTGATCGAAACCAACCGACTGGATCGCAGCCGGGGCGAGACGTCTTACCAGTTTGTTGACGGCAAGAAGATCAAGAAAATCCTGGTGGACGACAAGATGGTTGACCAGCTTTCGAGGGGGCGGCTGGCCATCGTCGCCCTTGGCGAAAACTACGAAGTTGTCCCGGACAAGGTGGCACGCAAGATTATGGAACGGGATGAAGCCGCCGTTATCTCAATGCATGAGCGGAAACAGGACGACGCCGGCGAGGACGATCCGTACGCGGGTTATGAGATTCCCGACGATTTGATGTGGTAACAGAAACAAAAAGCCCCGCACTTGACGGGGCTTTTTGTTTAATATGGCGCGGCTGGGAGGATTAGACGGGCCTTCGGCCCTTCCCCTTCGGGGCCGCCGTCGCGCTGCTCCGGCGTTCCTCAACCCACTTCGCGGGTTTCGGTCGAACCTCTATCGGTTCAAATCCTCCCAGCTATACAACGCAAAACGCCTCAGCCTGTGGGGGTACACAAACTGAGGCGCTTTGACTTTAATATGGCGCGGCTGGGAGGATTCGAACCTCCGACCGCCTGGTTCGTAGCCAGGTACTCTATCCAGCTGAGCTACAGCCGCTTGAAACTGATTGGCGAAAATTGGCGCGGCTGGGAGGATTCGAACCTCCGACCGCCTGGTTCGTAGCCAGGTACTCTATCCAGCTGAGCTACAGCCGCACAATCTTTCGCAGTGGTTGAATGCTACTTCAACCGGTTCACGCCTTTCCGCTGGGAAATGGCGGAGAGGGAGGGATTCGAACCCTCGGTACGATTGCTCGTACGGTTCCTTAGCAGGGAACTGGTTTCAGCCACTCACCCACCTCTCCTTGAGAACGGGGCGTATACTACCATAATTTTTCTGTTTTCATAGGGTTGACACGATATTTTTCTAACCGATTTTCCCCATTATTAAAAAAGCCGCTCAGGTTTCCCTTGAGCGGCTTTCTTTCTGATCAACGATTGCCCGGTTCCGGCTCGTCAGAGCCTTTTTCGGACTGAATTCGCTGATAGATTTCTTCGCGGTGAACGGCAACATCTTTAGGTGCGTTAACACCGATGCGAACCTGGTTCCCCTTCACTCCGAGAACGGTAACGGTAATTTCGTCACCGATCATCAGAGTTTCGCCAACGCGGCGAGTCAAAATCAACATATCCCTTTCTCCCTATTCCAAAGCTACCTGTTCCGACTACATTTCTATGTACTTGTTGCTTTTATAATGAGATCACCGCGAAGTCTAAAGGCGGAATAATACTTATACAATCTCCAACCTCTATAGATTTCATCAATGACCTTCAGGAGGAAGCAAAGGGCACCCTGCCCTCACATTCCTTCTTCTACTACCCCGGACTTGTCCAGCTCGAAGGCACTGTGCAGTGCGCGAACGGCCAGTTCGAGATATTTCTCGTCGATCACCACGGAAATCTTGATTTCCGATGTGGAGATCATCTGAATATTGATGCCTTCGTTAGACAGCGCTTCGAACATTTTAGTTGCAACGCCGGCATGGGAACGCATGCCAACACCCACAATGCTCACCTTCGCAATCTTGGTGTCGCCGCCCACTTCACCGGCACCGATTTCAGTGCTGATGCCGCGCAGAACGTCCTGGGCACGCTTGAAATCATTACGGTGAACCGTGAAGGTGAATGCGGTTTTGTTATCCTCACCCACGTTCTGGACAATCATGTCCACCTCGATGTTGGCATCGCTCACCGGCTTGAGAATTCGCAGGGCGCTGCCCGGGGTGTCAGGCACTCCGGAGATGGTCAGTTTGGCTTCATCACGGTTAAAGGCAATGCCGGAAACAACCGGTTGTTCCATGGCGTTCTCATCCTCAAAAGTAATCAGGGTACCCTCGCCTTCTGCGAAGCTGGACAGCACCCTTAATGGAACATTGTATTTACCTGCAAATTCGACGGCCCGGATCTGGAGCACTTTCGAGCCCAGGCTGGCCATCTCAAGCATTTCTTCGAACGTAATTCGCTCAAGCCGGCGCGCGCTGTCTACTACCCGCGGGTCGGTCGTATAAACGCCGTCAACATCGGTGTAAATCTGGCACTCGTCCGCCTTCAGCGCTGCCGCCAAGGCAACGGCTGTGGTATCGGAACCACCGCGGCCCAGCGTGGTGATATTGCCGTGCTCATCAACACCCTGGAAACCGGCAACCACAACAACCCGGCCTGCATCCAGATCCGCGCGCATGTTCTGCTCGTCGATATCTTTAATGCGTGCCTTGGTATGGCTGCTGTCCGTCAGGATTCGCACCTGGGAGCCGGTATAAGACCGGGCATCACAGCCGCGCTTCTGCAGCGCCATAGACAACAGGGCGATAGTGACCTGCTCACCGGTGGAAACCAGCACGTCCATTTCGCGGGGCGTGGGCTCTTCCATAATGTCGTTGGCCAGGGCAATCAGGCGATTGGTCTCGCCGCTCATAGCGGAGACCACCACCACAATGTCGTGACCATCTTTGCGGAACTGACACACCTTGTCAGCGACCGCTTCAATCCGTTCGGTTGTGCCGACGGATGTACCACCAAATTTCTGAACCAACAGAGCCATGCTTTCCCAAACTCCGAAACGGGCCTTACAGCGGAGCCAGGCTCCGCCAGTCAAATAAAGCGGGCGGAATTATAAACCTCCGTCCGCTTCCGAAAACAGTTGCTTATCCGATATTTTGCTCGACCCAGCCCGGAACTCCGGCCAGGGCATCTGCCAGCCTGGACGGATCGTTACCACCGCCCTGAGCCATATCCGGGCGACCACCGCCTTTACCATCTACCTGGGCACACAGATGCTTCATCAGGTCGCCAGCTTTGATGCGGCCAGTGGCTGACTTGGTTACGCCGGCAACCAGCGTCACCTTGCCATCGTCCACAGTGGCCAGAACCACCACACCCTCGCCCAGCTTGTTCTTCAACTGGTCAGCGGTTTCCATCAGGGCCTTACGGTCTGCACCTTCCAGCTCTGCTGCCACAACTTTCAAGCCGGCAACTTCAACCGCATTGCCAGCAAGGTCACTACCGGCAGAGCTGGCCAGCTTGGCCTTCAGGCCATCCATGTCTTTTTCCAGCTGACGGTTGCGGTCGAGAACCTGCTGAACTTTCTCCACGACAGTCTCGCGGGTGCCCTTAACCAGGCGGGCGGTTTCACGCAGGGTTCGCTCGGTGGCGTCCAGCCATTCCAGTGCGCCGAAGCCGGTCACCGCTTCAATACGGCGAACGCCGGAGGAAATACCGCTCTCGGAGGTAATACGGAACAAACCGATATCGCCGGTGCGGGATACGTGGGTACCGCCACACAGCTCAACAGAATAGTGATCGGTACCCATGCTCAGAACCCGAACCACATCGCCGTACTTCTCGCCGAACAGCGCCATAGCGCCCTTGGCCTTGGCCGTTTCCATATCGGTAACGTCGATCTCAACCGGGGTGTTTTCCAGTACCTGCTCGTTCACCTGGCGTTCGATTTCTTTCAGCTGCTCGGCAGTGACCGCCTCGAAATGGGAGAAGTCGAAACGCAGTTTGTCGGGGTCTACCAGGGAACCTTTCTGGGTTACATGCTCACCCAGAACATTGCGCAGTGCTGCGTGCAGCAGGTGCGTGGCGGAGTGGTTACGCTTGGTGCGTTCACGGCGGGCGTGGTCAATACGCGCGTCAACTTCCAGCCCCGGGAACAGCTCACCTTCTACCAGCGTGCCCACGTGCAGGTGGTTATCGCCTTCTTTGCGGGTGTCGGTTACCTTGAACCGGCCACCGCTCCAGGTCAGCAGGCCGGTGTCACCCACCTGGCCGCCGGATTCTGCGTAGAACGGAGTACGCTCCAGCACCACAACACATTCGTCACCGCCTTCGGCGGTTTTCTCTTCGCCATTCACCAGAACGGTGCGGATTCGCTCGTGGCCGTCGATGTGGTCGTAACCGGTAAACTCGGTTTTCCCTTCGATGGTGATGCCTGCGGCGTTGTAATCAATGCCGAACTTGCTCGCAGCCCGGGCACGGTCACGCTGGGCTTCCATGGCCTTTTCGTAGCCTTCATAGTCCAGGGTCAGGCCGCACTCGCGGGCGATGTCGTTGGTCAGGTCTACCGGGAAACCGTAAGTGTCGTACAGGGTAAAGACGGTTTCGCCGGGAATTTCAGTACCCTTCAGCTCGGCAATATCCTGTTCCAGCAGGCGCAGGCCTTTGTCCAGGGTCTTGGCGAACTGCTCTTCTTCCTGCAGCAGTACTTTTTCGATCTGCTTGCGGCTGCTGACCAGCTGCGGATAGGCATCGCCCATCAGTTCAACCAGGGCACCGGTAAGCTTGTAGAAGAACGGTTCGTTCGCACCCAGCTTGTTACCGTGACGGGCTGCACGGCGGATGATCCGGCGCAGCACAAAGCCACGGCCTTCGTTGGACGGCATCACGCCATCGGCAATCAGGAAGGCACAGGAGCGGATGTGGTCAGCCACGACGCGCAGCGAGGCCTCGGTAGTGGCTGCACCACCCAGAATTTCAGAAGCAGCTTTCAGCAAATCCTGGAACAGGTCGATTTCATAGTTGCTGTGAACGCCCTGCAACACCGCTGCAATTCGCTCCAGACCCATACCGGTATCCACAGAAGGCTTGGGCAGGTTCAGCATCTCGCCATCAGCTGTGCGGTTGTATTGCATGAACACCACGTTCCAGATCTCGATGTAGCGGTCGCCGTCTTCCTCCGGGCTACCGGGAGGGCCGCCAGCCACGTCCGGGCCGTGGTCATAGAAGATTTCGGTGCAGGGGCCGCAGGGGCCGGTGTCACCCATCTGCCAGAAGTTGTCGGAGGCGTAGCGCGCACCCTTGTTGTCGCCAATGCGGACAATGCGGTCTGTTGGAACGCCAACTTCTTTGTTCCAGATATCAAAGGCTTCGTCGTCTTCGGCGTAAACCGTTACCCACAGCTTTTCCTGGGGCAGGTTCAGGTGCTTCTCACCGGTCAGGAAGGTCCAGGCAAAGTTAATGGCCTCGCGCTTGAAGTAATCGCCGAAGCTGAAGTTGCCCAGCATTTCGAAGAAGGTATGGTGGCGGGCGGTATAGCCCACGTTCTCCAGGTCGTTATGCTTGCCGCCGGCGCGCACACACTTCTGGGACGATGTTGCCCGGTTATAGTCGCGCTCTTCACGGCCAAGGAAGGTATCCTTGAACTGGTTCATGCCAGCGTTGGTGAACAACAGTGTCGGGTCGTCTGCCGGTACCAGGGAACTGCTCGGCACAATGGTGTGACCTTGCTGTTTGAAATATTCCAGAAACGCCTGTCGCAACTCTGCGGTTTTCATAGACCTTTGATACCTTTGAAATAGCAATACTTACATGCGTGTGCAAATCCGCTACTCTAGCACACGCCGAGAACAGGAAAAACGTGAAACCTCACAGGAGACCCCATGCCCCGACGCTTTCATGACGCCGAGCAACTGCTGCCACCGGCAACCGCCCTCAAGCGGGCTCTGGCGATTATTTACGATGGCCTGATCAGTATTGCGGTTCTGCTCGTTGCCACCTGGATTTATACCATGATTGCCGGGTGGATTACGGGCTGGGACAAGTACGAACAAATGGCTGAAGCCGGCCAGCTCTCGGGCGATCCGGGGCTCACCTTCGTGCTCTTCCTGGTACTGTATCTGTTCTTTGCCTACTTCTGGACCCGCATTGGCCAGACCCTGGGTATGCAGGTATGGCGGGTTCGGATCGAAAACCTGGACGGTACTTCAGTCAGCTGGACCCAGGCCCTGTTTCGTTACGGCACAGCCTCGGCGGTGGTTTTTCTCACCATGCTGGCAAGCCATTACATCGGTACCGTTACCCTGCTGATCAGCGTTCCCGCCATTATCGCGCTGTTCTACCCGATCAACGGACTGTCACTGACCGACCGGGCATCCAACAGCGTTGTGGTTCAGGTAGAAAAAGCCGCGAAAAAGTAAACCTTCAGGGCCGGTTCAGCCGGCCCTTCTCATCAACACCGCACCCACCACGGCATTGATGGCAATCGGCGCCAGCACAGCAATCATGGGATTAAAGCCGTACACCATGCTCATGGGCCCGAGCAGATCCTGCATGTACTTGAACAACAAGCCCACCAGCAAGCCGGTAAACACCCGGAAGCCCATGGTTACAGAACGCAAGGGGCCGAACACAAAGGAAATCGCCACCAGCACCATCACCGCAGTACCCAGCGGCATCAGTGCTTTCTTCCAGAACGCCAGCCAGTACTGTGCCGCAGTCAGCCCCTGCTCCCCCAGATAGGTGGCGTAGGTATACAGGCCACTCATCGACAGGTTTTCCGGCTTCACAATCAGCACACTCAAGACATCCGGAGACAAGCCGGTATCCCAGCGCAGGGTTTCATGGGCTTCCCGCACCGTTTGCTCACCTTCCATGCGGGTCACCGCCACGTTCTCCAGCAACCAGTGATCACCCTGGAACACCGCCCGCTCGGAAAAGCTGGACTGTTCCAGCTGGCGCTGATCATCAAACCGGAACAGCGAAACCCCTACCAGGCCGCCATCCGGCTGCACCGCATTCAGGTGCATAAAGGTATTGCCTTCCCGGTGCCAGACACCGTGGGCCGATGCCACATTCTTGCCAGCCCCTAGGGCAATAGCCTTGTCGCTCTGGGCGAGCCGTTCGGTGTTGGGTGCCACGTATTCACCAATCGCCACACCCAACAACACAATAACCAGCGCCGGCTTCATGGCAGACCAGACAATCCGCTTCAGCGACACCCCGGCGGCGCGAATCACCGTTAGCTCCGACGAACTCGCCATGGCCCCCAGCCCAACCAGGCACCCCATAAAAGCGCCAAGCGGCAGGTAATCGTAGATCCTGCGGGGCAAGGTGAGCGCCACGTACCAAAGCGCCTGCACCGTCTGGTAATCGTTGCGGGTATCTTCCAGCTCGGCAATGAAGGCGAAGATCACATCCAGCGACAGCACCACCACCATCACCAGGAACATGGCACCGCCAACGGTGCGCATTACATAGTTGTCGATCTTACGCACTGGCACGGCCCTCCTTCTCCAGCCGGCGGCGATGCAGCCAGGCCGGCCCGAAATGCAGCCATAACCCTAGCGCCAGGAACAGCGCGTGCACCCAGAGCATGCCGATCCACTCCGGCACCTTGCCGTCTGCCAGTGCGTCCCGGGCCACGATCAGAAGGCCCAGATAGGTGATATACACGAGCATTGCAGGTAAAAGATGGAAGAACCGGCCCTGCCGGGGATTCACCCGGCTCAGACGAACCGCCAGCAGGGTAACGATCGGAACGATTAACGGCAGGGAGAAGCGCCAGTGCAACAGGGCGCGATCTTCAAGGTTGTCTGATCGCCATAGATCCAGGGTACTGATGCCCTCTTCCAGCTCGCGATCACCCGCTTCGCCGGCCTGGATCTTGAGGCCATAGGCCTCGAACCGGGTTACGTTGTAATTCAGCTGCCCCGGCATACCCTGAAAGCGGCCGCCTTCTTCCAGAATCAGGAACCGGCTGCCGGTTTTCTCGTCAATCAACTGCGAACCGGTCTCTGCTGTGATCAGGGTAACGCCTTCACCGTTGCGCCCATGCTCGGCAATAAACACACCCTGCAGCTCACGCTTGTCGTCACTGAGCGCTTCGGTATAGGTCACCCGGGTACCGGAGCTGAGATCCTGGAACCGCCCGGGCGCGAGCATTTCAAACTCGGTGGCTTTGCGCTGTTCGTTGAAAATATGTTCCACCTGCTTCATACCCCAGGGTGAGATAAACAGGCTCATTGCGCCCACCACCAGCATCACCGGCAGCGCACCCACCAGGGTTTTCTGCAACAGCTCCCGCTCGCTGACGCCGCAGGCGAACAGCACCGTCATCTCGCTTTCCAGGTACATCCGGCCGTAGGCCAGCAGAATGCCGATAAACAATCCCAAGGGCAGGATCAGCTCCAGAAAACCGGGGAAACGGTAGCCCATAATGGCGAACAACACGCCCGCTGCCAGCTCGCCTTCAGCCGCACTCGCCAGGTACTTGATAAACCGGCCGCTCATGAACACCAGCAACAAAATGCCGGAAACAGCAAGCATGCTGACCATGATCTGGCGGATGAGGTAACGGAAAATGATGCTCAAACTGATCTCTCTGGCCGCGCCCTTTCAGGAGATGGAGGATAAGAGGAACTGCGCGTATTCTATGTAACCTTGGGAATGAATGACAGTACAGGAACAACTCGTTAAAGCCATCGTAACGATAAAGCCTTATCGCTTGATTATTCGCGGCTTTGCCCCAATCCTTATTAACATTCGATCAAACCCGCCCGGCGCGGACCTAAACAGAATAACCTGACAACGGGAGTTGCCATGAATTTCAGCCTGAGCAGTAAAGCCATTGCCGCCACCAAAACCGATTGCCTGGTCATCGGCCTCCCCGAAAAAGGTACCTGGCCTGACACCACAACACAGGCAGACGAAACCCTGGGCGGGCTGATCAAGCAACTCGAAAAAGCTGGCGACCTGACCGGCAAGAATGCTTCAGTTAACACCATCCCGCTGGTCGACCAGCCCTGGCAGCGCCTGGTTGTGGTCGGCACCGGCAAAGATGCAGACCGCACACCGGCCAACTTCCGCAAAGCCCTGATCGCCATGATGGGCGCCCTGAAAGACGGCCCGTCCAAAAACGCCCTGATCTGCCTGGCCGACACGGCCCTGCAGGGCGAAGATGCTGTCAGCAACGAAGAAGCGCGCCTGAACCTGATTGGCCGCATCCTGGAAGACCAGCTGTACAGCTTCACCGGTTTCAAAAGTGAAAAGCCTGCGGCCCGCAAGCTCAAGAAAGTGACCGTACAGGCCTCCGGTGCCGGCAAAGCCCTGAAAGATGCCTTCAACCTGGGCCTGTCCACCGGCCGCGGCATGAACTACACCAAGGATCTGGGTAACACCCCGCCCAACATCTGCCACCCGGTATGGCTGGCCGAACAGGCACAGGCCATGGCCAAGGAACACGACTGCATCAAGACCGAAGTGCTTGATGAAAAGCAGATGGAAAAGATGGGTATGAACACCATCCTGGCCGTGGGCAAAGGCTCCAAGCAGCCCCCGCGCCTGATCGTGATGGAATACCGTGGCGGCAAAGCCAAGGACAAACCCTACGTGCTGGTCGGTAAAGGCATCACCTTCGACACCGGCGGCATCAGCCTCAAGCCCGGCGAAGGCATGGACGAGATGAAGTACGACATGGGCGGTTCCGCCAGCGTATTCGGCGCCATGAAAGTACTGGCTGAGACCAAGCCCAAAATCAACGTAGTCGCGGTGATTGCTGCCGCCGAGAACATGCCGGATGGCGGCGCCTCCCGCCCGGGCGACATCGTAACCACCCTGAGCGGCATGACCGTTGAAATCCTCAACACCGACGCCGAAGGCCGCCTGGTACTGTGCGACGCCCTCACCTACGTGAAGAAATTTGACCCGGCTGCCGTAGTCGACATGGCCACCCTCACCGGCGCCTGCATCATCGCCCTGGGCAACCACGCCACCGGCCTTCTGTCCAACAACGACGAACTGGCCAACGAACTGCTGGCCGCCGGCGAGCGCACCGGCGACCGCGCCTGGCGCCTGCCGCTCTGGGACGAATACCAGAGCCAGCTCGACAGCAACTTCGCCGACATGGCCAACATCGGCGGCCGGCCGGCCGGCACCATCACGGCTGCCTGCTTCCTGAGCCGCTTCGCCAAGGACTACTCCTGGGCCCACCTGGACATCGCCGGCACCGCCTGGAACTCCGGCAAAGCCAAGGGCGCCACCGGCCGCCCAGTGCCCCTGCTGGTCGACTACCTGATGTCCCATGCAGGATAACCAGCCAACCCCTACCCCGGAGCCCGGCAGCCCAGCTGCCGGCCCCTCCGGCCGGGACGAAAAGAACCAACGCTACTGGTTCCACATCCTCGCCCAGAACACCCCCGCCGCCCGCAACCTCCACGCCGCCAAACTGGTGGACAAAGCCTGGCAGCAGGGCGACCGCGTGTGCATCCTCTGCGACACCGAAGAGCACGCCAAAGAACTCGACGACCTGCTGTGGAACTTCACCCCTGAAGCCTACATCCCCCACAGCATCGCCAAAGACCCGACCACCCCCTGCACCGACCCTGTCGGCATCCTGCTCTACCCGCCGGCCGCTACGGACTGGGACACCGTTATCGTGCTGTCCTCGACGTTGCCCGACGACGCTGATCAGTACCGCCGCCTGGCGCTGGTGGCCCATAACGATCCGGCGGTGTTGAACCTCGCTCGGGGGCATTATAAGCAACTGCGGGTGTTGGGGATTGAGGCTCGGGTGCATGATATGCGGCGGCGGTGATTTTTTTGCCACGGAAGACACGGAAAAACACGGAAAGATAAAATTTATTAGCCACGGACGCTCACGGACCCACACGGACAAAAACGAAAAAGAAAAAGCAATACTCACCAGCGACCAGCAAAAATTCGATCTGTGGGGTTGGGGACAGGCTTTCCAAAAATTTCGTAGGCCATGGATGGCCGGAGAGAAGCGCACATGGATGTGCTCGTAGCGGTTTTTGGAAAGCCTGTCCCCAACCTCACAAAGCACCAATCTAGCAGGCTACTGAGCCCATACCGAAGCCCCGACGAGCGTCGAAGGTTCGCCGCAATCAAGGTGACCATGTATAATCGTGCGATTCAGAATTTCTCTATGTGAATCAACCAAAACGGTCACTGCATAATCCCATGGAAAAAACCTACCAGCCAGAAAACATCGAGCGCCAGTGGTACGAAAACTGGGAATCCAAAGGCTATTTCCGCCCCAGCGGAGAAGGCGATTCCTACAGCATCGCCATCCCGCCACCCAACGTGACCGGCAGCCTCCACATGGGCCACGCCTTCCAGCACACCATCATGGACACCCTCACCCGCTTCAAGCGCATGCAGGGCCGTAACGCATTGTGGACCGTGGGCACCGACCACGCCGGCATCGCCACCCAGATGGTGGTTGAGCGCAAACTGGCTGCAGAAGAAGACAAAACCCGCCACGACCTTGGCCGGGAAGAATTCATCAAGCGTATCTGGGATTGGAAAGAGCACTCCGGCGGCACCATCACCCGCCAGATGCGCCGCCTGGGCAACTCCGTGGACTGGAGCAACGAACGCTTCACCATGGACGATGGCTTCTACAAAGCCGTCCAGGAAGTGTTTATCCGCCTGTACCAAGACGGCCTGGTGTACCGCGGCAAGCGGCTGGTGAACTGGGATCCGAAACTGCACACCGCCATCTCTGACCTTGAAGTCGAGAACAAGGAAGAAAAAGGTTTCTTCTGGCACCTGCGCTACCCGCTGGCAGACGGCCAGAAAACCCAGGACGGCAAAGACTACGTGATCGTCGCCACCACCCGCCCGGAAACCATGCTGGGCGACACGGCCGTGGCCGTGCACCCGGACGACAAGCGCTACCAGCACCTGATCGGTCAGCATGTACTGCTGCCACTGGTAAACCGCCGGATTCCCATCGTGGCCGACCACCACGCCGACCCGGAAAAAGGCTCCGGCTGCGTGAAGATCACCCCGGCCCACGATTTCAACGACTACGCCGTAGGCAAGCGCAACAACCTGCCCATGATCAACGTGATGACCCAGGATGCCAACATCCGGGACATCGCCGAAGTGTTCAACTCTGATGGTACCGAGAACACTGACATCGACGGCGCCCTGCCTGCCGCCTACGCTGGCCTGACTCGCGAGGCCGCCCGCAAGCAGATCGTGGCAGACATGGAAGCCGAAGGCCTGGTCGAGAAAATCGAAGACCACGTACTGAGCGTGCCCCGTGGCGACCGCTCCGGCCTGATCATCGAGCCGATGCTCACAGACCAGTGGTTCGCCGATGCCAAGACCCTGGCCAAGCCCGCCATCGAGGCAGTGGAAGACGGCCGTATCCAGTTTGTGCCCAAACAGTACGAGAACATGTACTTCGCCTGGATGCGCGATATCCAGGACTGGTGTATCTCCCGCCAGCTCTGGTGGGGCCACCGGATTCCGGCCTGGTACGACGCCGAAGGCAACATCTATGTCGGCCGCAACGAAGACGAAGTACGCCAGAAGCACAACCTGGCTGCGGATCTGGAACTGAAACAGGACGACGACGTGCTGGACACCTGGTTCAGCTCCGCCCTGTGGACTTTCGGTACCCTCGGCTGGCCGGAAATCACCGAGCGCCTGAAAACCTTCCATCCGACGGACGTATTGGTGACCGGCTTTGACATCATCTTCTTCTGGGTTGCCCGGATGATCATGATGACCATGCACTTCATGAAAAATGAAGACGGTACCCCGCAGGTGCCGTTCAAGACCGTTTACGTGACCGGCCTGATCCGGGACGAGCACGGCGACAAGATGTCCAAGTCCAAGGGTAACGTCATCGACCCGCTGGATATGATCGACGGTATCAGCCTGCCAGATCTGCTGGAAAAACGCACCGGCAACCTGATGCAACCGAAGCTGGCCGAAAAGATCGGCAAGCGCACCGAGAAGGAATTCCCGGAAGGCATCGCTGCCCACGGTACCGACGCCCTGCGCTTCACCCTGGCGGCCATGGCCACCACCGGCCGTGACATCAACTGGGACATGAAGCGCCTGGAAGGCTACCGCAACTTCTGCAACAAGCTGTGGAACGCGGCCCGCTACGTGCTGATGAACACCGAAGGCGAAGACTGCGGTGTGAACGACGAGCCGGTGGAACTGTCCCTGGCTGACCGCTGGATCATCAGCGAGCTGCAGCACTGCGAGCAGGAAGTGATCCGCCACCTGGACCAGTACCGCTTCGACCTGGCCGCCTACGCCCTGTATGAGTTCATCTGGAACGAATACTGCGACTGGTACCTGGAGCTGTCCAAGCCGGCCCTGAGTGACGACAACGCCAGCCCCGAAGCCAAGCGCGGCACCCGCCGTACCCTGGTGCGGGTGCTGGAAGCTGTCCTGCGCCTGGCACATCCGATGATGCCGTTCATCACCGAAGAAATCTGGCAGCGCATTGCCCCGCTGGCCGGCAAAACCGGCGACAGCATCATGCTGCAGCCGTTCCCGCAGCCGGACGAAAGCAAGCAGGACTCCGCCGTGGTAGCCGATATCGAATGGCTCAAAGGCGTGATCGTGGCCGTGCGGAATATCCGAGGCGAGATGAACATCTCCCCGGGCAAGCAGGTACCGGTGCTGCTGAAAGGCGGCAACGCTGACGACCAGCGCCGCCTGAACGACAACCGACAGTTCCTGATGTCCCTGGCCAAGCTGGAGAAGCTGGAATGGTTCGAGGGCGACAAGGCTCCCATGAGCGCCACCCAGCTGGTGGGCGAAATGGAAGTGCTGGTGCCCATGGCCGGCCTGATCGACAAGGGCGCCGAACTCAAGCGCCTGGACAAGGAGCTGGAGCGCCTGAACAAGGAAATCGGCCGCCTGGAAGGCAAGCTGAACAACGAGAAGTTCACCGCCAAGGCTCCGGCTGAAGTGGTCGAGAAGGAAAAAGAGAAACTGAAGGATGCTCAGGGCAGCCTGCAGCGGCTCAGTGCACAACGGGCTGAAATCGAGGCCATGTAGGCATGATTGCCATCCTAGGTGCCGGCTCCCTGGGCCGGCTCTGGGCCGCAACGCTACCTGCCGGGCAGGTAGCGTTTGTGTCCCGCCCAGGCCAACGCCCGAAACCTGTCCACTACCGCCTTCAACCCATCGAAGGCGAGCCACACAGCGTCACCGTTCCCTGGCTCCAGCCCGGCCAATCACCAGACCTGTTATTGGTGACCACCAAAGCCGGCGATACCCTGGAAGCCCTCACGTCTGCCCTGCCCTCAATGCCATCATCAACACCCATCGTGTTGTTCCAGAATGGACTGGGGAGCCAGCAACAGGTTGCCGAAACCTGGCCTGAAAGGCCTGTGTTCGCGGCCTCCACCACCGAAGGTGCCAACCGGCCGCAGCCAGACCTGACCGTTCACGCCGGTCGCGGTACCACCTGGCTTGGGGCACTTAACCCCGCCGGGAAAGCCCATGTGGAACGGGTGTCGCAACAACTTGCCGCCAGCGGCCTGACAGTCCAGCCGGAGCCGGATATTCTCGGCAGGCTCTGGCAGAAACTGGTTATCAATGCCGGCATCAACCCCTTTACCGCCCTGCTCGACTCCCCAAACGGTGAGATTCTGGGCCAGCCGTTCTATCTGAAATGGATCGATCCGCTGTGCCAGGAAATCAGCCAGCTTCTGGATGCCGCGGGGCAACCCGTAGTTGCACCGGATAGCCTGCGGGAAACCATCGAAGCCGTGGCCCGGAAAACCGCTGCAAACACATCGTCGATGCGCGCAGATATGCTGGCGGGCCGAGAAACCGAGATAGACTTCATCAACGGCTACCTGGCCCGCCTGGGTCACCAGTACAACATTGCCGTACCGGTGAACCAAATGCTCACCGAACAGGTAAAACAACTCAACTGATCACTACAGAAGGGAGTTCAAACCATGGGCAATCGCCTGTCAAAGATCTACACCCGCACCGGAGACGATGGCTCTACCGGCCTGGCCGATGGCAACCGGATTGCCAAGAACGCCCAGCGAGTGGAAGCGATGGGAACCGCCGATGAGCTGAACTGCCATATCGGTATTCTGGTGGAAACCTTACCGGCGGAGGACGCGCTGATTGAGGTGCTTCGCCGCATCCAGCACCACCTGTTCGACCTGGGCGGGGAATTTGCCATTCCGGGCAGCAAAGTCATCGGGGATGAGCACATCACCTGGCTGGAAACCACGCTGGACCATTACAACGAAGGCCTGCCTCCCCTGAAGAACTTCATCCTGCCCGGTGGCTCCGCTGCGGCAGCTCACTGCCACATGGCCCGCGCTGTTTGCCGGCGCGCCGAGCGGGTCGTTGTGGCCCTGGGCCACGAGGACTCTATCAACACCGCCTCCCGCCACTACCTGAACCGGCTGTCTGACCTACTGTTCGTAGTTGCGCGGGTACTGGCCCGCCGGGACGGCGCCCGTGAAATTCTCTGGGAGCAAAAAAAATCCGGCCTCTGAGGGCCGGATTCCTGCCTGCCGGGCATCATACAATCCCGGCAATCACCAACAGCGCGATGGCGCAGATCCACACCAGCATGCTGCGGCTGAGCAAATCCCGCATGGCCCGAATGCTACGGCCACCGAATTTCGGCCAGTCATCCGCATATACCTGGCCGAACCGTTCCGGATCCAGGGCATAGCCCGTCAGGGAGCCGCTGGCAGCGGTCATCAGCACATTGTCTGTCGGCTTGCCCAACCCCGGCACCACCAGACGGATGGATCGGGACCAGCCCGCCAGGTCCCCAGCCACGCCAAAGGTACAAGCCAGCAAACGAGACGGCACCCAGGCCATAATGTCTGCCGCGATGGCAAAGCGCTGCCGGGCCGCTGGCTGCGGCCACTGCTCTGCCAGTGCCACCAGTCCACGGGCAATGACTGCCAGCCAGATTCCGCCAACCACATACCAGAACACCACCAGGAAAAACCGCTCGAACACCGCTACCATCAAGGCACGGGAAACCGACAAATGCATCACTTCTGTGCTTTGCGCACTGCCCCGCTCATCCTCCGGCAAACAGTCTTCGATATGGTGCCAGGCTCCCTGCATGTCACCGCGGCCCCAGGCCTCAGTGTAGGCCTCCAGTACGGGGCGCCAGCCGGGCACGCCCATCATCAGCACCAGAACGATCAGTTCCACGGGGTAAACCACAACACGAATACCACCATAACCGGCCGCCAGAACCAGGGCCCCCAATAACACGGCTGGCCCGAGCACCAGTAACAGCCCCACAAACAGCGAACCTTCTTTGCCGGCCTTGCTGCGGGTCCCGATATGCAGCCAGGATCGCCACAGGTCGTCACTGGATAACAGACCGAGCCGGTCAAGGCGCTGCCGGATCACATAGGCGAGCAGAAAAACCACCAGTACCATTCAGGCATTCTCCGTTGTACTTAAAACGCGATGGAAATGCGCCCACTGGAAGGCCTCACCGGGGTCCGTCTTTCTGCCCGGGGCAATATCGCAGTGGCCGGTAATCCGCTCTGCCGTAATCGCAGGCCAGGCTGCCCGAACCAGGGCAGCCAGTCGGGCCAGGGACTGATACTGGGCATCGGTGTAGGGCACGTCGTCTGCCCCTTCCAGTTCGATACCGATGGAAAAGTCATTGCACTCTTCCTCGCCCTCAAAACAAGAGCGCCCGGCATGCCAGGCGCGGTCCAGGCAGCTGACAAACTGGACCACCGAGCCGTCTCTGCAGATAAGCCCGTGGGCGGAAACCTGCAAATCTGCAATGGTCTGGTAATAGGGATGGGCGTGAGGATCCAGCCGGTTACAGAAGAATTCCTCGATATGGCTACCGCCGAACTCGCCCGGCGGTAAGCTGATGTTGTGTACCACCAGTAACGAAATGGCAGCACCCTCGGGGCGGGGGCCGAAATTCGGGGAAGGACACCAACGGGCATCCGGGAACCGGCCCGTCGCTCGAAGCTGTTCGACCCGGGCGTTGAAGTGTTGATCAGGCAATGTGCATCCAGATACGCAATGGGTGACTCGATCCGGAGATTGAATCACAAAGTCCATTCCGATGCCACGGAGTCGCCTGCAGCGGTCAGTCCTTGCGACTGTAACGCAGGTTGTCGATGATGGATTCCAGGGCCCGGTCAAAAATCAGGCCATCGTCCAGCATGCCGATCAAACCGGTCTGCATGGCTGTCGCCAGTTCTTCCCGCTGATACTCAGCCACCTTGGCACCACTGCGGTTCACGAAGATGTACTTGCCGGTAGCCTTGATAAACGCTGCCAGCTTGCAACGCAGGCGGGTGTCGTCGTCGCGCTTGAGCTCCACCCACGAACCAACCCGCACCTGATCCGCCCGGGCAAGCCATTCCGGATCTATGGTAGCTTCGGGCTCCGGCTCTGGTTCTGGCGCAACTTCTGGCTGGGGCACAGGCTCCGGAGCCAAGGCAACTTCTGGCTCGGCCTGGACAGCCGGCTCAGGTTCTGAAACCTCAGGCAGCTCGTCCACAACCGGCTCGTCTTCAACCTCTACCGGTGCGGTTACCAGCTTCTGGAACGCACCTACGTGGGCCAACTCCAGATCGCGAACGGCATTGTCGGTAGCAAACGGATCCCAGGAAATTTCCTTGAGCGCTGCCCGCAGGTCTTCCACAACGCCCGGAATCGCCCTCAGCAACTCGGCACGGGTAGAATCGGTAATCGGGCTCGGGTCTACCGTCCAGATCAGCCGTGTGACCAGTTCGCAGGCATCTTGCCACTGAGGGCTTTCTTCGCCCTGACGCAGCATGATCCACTGCAGATAGCGGGTGCACGGACCGTCCAGCAATGCTCGGATAGCCTCGGGAATGTCCCGGCCTTCGGCCTGCTCCAGCATGACATCTTTTGCCGCCTGGCTTGCCCTTTCCTGCCGTGCCCGGCCCTCTTCGGCATCACGCAAGCGCTGCTCGACCAGCTCACGGCGGCGACGGTCCAGGTCCATGAAGTGGCCGAAGTCTTTCAGCAGTTCTTCAAACAGGTCGACGCTGTCGGTGAACTCTGCCAGCACCCGGCCGACCACTTCTTCGATTTTTTCCCGCAGCGGGTCACGCATGCCCGGTCGCTTTTCATTCCAGCCGATTGCCGCCAGCGCCAGTTCGTTCAGCAACTTGCGCGCCGGATGGCCACCGCGGTTGAAGAAATTGCGGTCGCTCAGGGCCACTTTCAGCACCGGAATCTGCAACCGGCCAATCAGCGACTTCATCACCGGGTGCAGCTGACGGTCATCCAGGATGAAGTCAAACAACATGCCCACCAGGTTGATCACATCGCTGTCGACCTGGGTGACAGAAACGCTGGAACCTTCAGCGGGCTGTAATACCGGCTGCAGCTGCTCCCGCAGGGGCATAACCTGCTCAACCTGTGCCTCATCCCGGCTGAGTGCCTGCAGCTCGGTCAGGCGAGCCAGCAAGCGACTGGTGTCCAGCACATTGCCGCCAGCGGCTGGCCGGGAAACAACACCTGCATCGCCACCCTGCCGTAGCAATGCGCTCAATTCGTTGAAGGTAGCACCGGCCAGCTGGCTGCCGGCATCGTCGGCAGGAGCCTGGGGCATGGCCTCGGCTTGTTGCGACGCGGCGGGCGGAACCGGCTGACTGGCTGGCCTTGAAGGCGCCGGCGCACGGCCGACCGGGGCATTCTTCATACCCGGCATCACGCCTTCGGAAATCAGTGTCTGGTTACATGTCTGGTAGAACTGCTCCAGCTTGTCTGCCAGCAAGCGCTCGAACAGTTTCAGGACAACCAGCTTGGCCCGGATATCAATATCCAGGTCTGAACAGGCTTCAGCGATACCGCCGCAAATAACCTCGGCGCTCAGGGGAATCTGGTCATCAGCCAGCTCCAGCTCGGGAACCAGGTGCCGTACCCGGGCCGCAAGCATGCGAACCTGCTCCTGGTGGCGGTTACGCAGGCGATTGGTCAGGCTTTCAACGGCTACCTGCTCTTCAAGCTCGGAATGCTCGACCAGGCTCAGGGTGTCCTGGTTAACCTCTTCCAGGGAGCCGCCGGAACGCACCGGCTTGAACCGGCCCAGCTCGTTAAAGGCCTGGCTGACATACTGCAATACGGAAAGGGACATCGCCCGGCGGCGCAGCCGGAGCTCCCGCATGGCATCAAAATAGGCGGATTGATCTTTGTTGGAACCGGCACGGTCGGCCAGGGAGAACAGGCTGTCGTCCGCCTGTTCGAAAAAGCTGGCGAGTACGGTTTTCAGTTCCTGACCCGCAGTGTCACGCAACCTGACCAATGCAGCAGGCAACGTAAACCGGCCCGCCGGCCTGTGGCCAGCTAATCGGACAACCTTGCTATCGTGCGCCATGGACTTGCTCCGGGATCGAATCTGCGTGACAAACTTATATTACTCCGCGGCTCTATGATACGACCAGTTGCCGTCACCTTGTGTCAGTTTTTGTCACCATTTGTTTCCGACACAAGACGTTGAAATTCATGGTGGCATTTTGTGAATTGCCGGGGTAGCAGTAGAATTGCCCCGCAGCCGTTAATTCCACCCCACTGACCAGCGGAAAAACACCATGATTGCCCCCGAACTGCTCCGACAGGCCCGTATTGAATCCGTAGCCCACAGCCTCCGGGAAGACATCGGGGACGGCGACATCACCGCCATGCTGATTCCTGCAGACAAAACCGCCCGCGGCCGGGTCATCACCCGCGAGAACGCCAGGCTGGCCGGTGTGGAGTGGGTCAACGAAGTCTTCCGACAGGTAGACCCCGGCGTAGAGCTGGAGTGGCTGTTCAGCGACGGCGACGATGTGCCGGCCGATGCTGTACTGTTCCGCATGCAGGGCCCTGCCCGCTCGCTACTGACGGCTGAGCGGTCTGCCCTGAACTGGCTGCAGACACTCTCTGCCGTCGCCACCCAGTGCGCCGGCTACGCGGCCAGGGTTGCCCATACCAAGGTACGCTTGCTGGATACCCGAAAGACCCTGCCCGGCCTGCGGCTGGCGCAAAAATACGCGGTGACCTGTGGCGACTGTGACAACCACCGGATCGGGCTGTGGGACGCTTTCCTGATCAAGGAAAACCACATCGCGGCCTGTGGCTCTATCGCCCGGGCTGTTGCTGAAGCACACCGCATTGCGCCAGGCAAACCGGTTGAGGTGGAAACCGAGAATATGGACGAGCTCACCCAGGCCCTCGACGCCGGTGCCGACATCATCATGCTGGACGAGTTTTCACTGGAGGATATGGTTGAGGCGGTCAAGCTGACGGCAGGCCGCGCCAGGCTGGAGGCCTCCGGCGGCATTAATGAGCAAACCCTGGTGCCAATTGCCGAGACCGGAGTGGACTACATTTCGATCGGTGCCCTGACCAAAGACGTCAAGGCCATCGATCTGTCGATGCGGCTGGAATAACCCGGCCCGTTACCCGTGCTCAGGACCGGGTCAGCAACCGGTCCATTTCTTCCAGCGCCTTCACCAGGCCCTGCCCGGATTCCGGACGCCCCCGGAAATGCTCTTCCGCCATGGGCGCAATCCCGGAAGCAGACGGCAGCGGATGATTGTGCTCAACCAGCACTTTCATGCGCTCCAGAAACACAAACTGCAGCCACTGCGGAAACTCCATGGTATCCAGGCAGAATGGCTGGGTGCTCTGAAACGCCTCTTGCGGTGGCGGCTCGGCCTGCCAGACTCCCAGCTGCCGGAGTTCGATCTCTATCTGCAGCAGTCCGTCAGTCAGCAGGTCGAGGTGTTGGTTTTCGTCACTCATGGGTTCTGATCAATCCTGAAGCGGTTCCAGCTCCACCGACTCCCCGTGCAGCACCCTGTAGAGGTCTTCGAACTGACGAGTCAGGCCGTGTTTCGGAGCCATATGAATGAGTGGCTGCCGGCTCTGGTGGGATTCTTTCATCTTCACCGAGCTGGAAAGCCTCACCGGCAATACCGGCAAACCTTCCTCCAGCAGCTCCTTAACCAGCTGTCTCGGCAAGCTGGCCCGGGGCTGGAACTGGTTGGCAATGATACCTTCAACCACCAGTTCTTCGTTATGATCTTCCTGCAACTCCCGGATTTCGTTGAGAATGTTATAAAGCGCCTGGCGGGAGAAATCGTCGCAATCAAACGGAATCAGACAACGCTGGGCCGCAATCAGCGCCGAACGGGTATAGAAATTCAGGGCCGGGGCTGTGTCGATGTAGATTTCATCGAACGACTCGCTGAGTTTTTTCAGATACTCCCGCAACTTGTAGATCTTGTGCTTGGCTTCAAGCTTGCGCTCGAGAAAATCCAGTTCCGGACTGGACGGCAGCACAAACAGGTTATCAAACGGCGTGGCATGCACAAACTCGTCCGGGCGCCGGTTGAACATGCTGAACGCCACGGTTTGCTCCATCAGGTCCGCCACGGTATCCCGCAGTTCAGATGCAGGCTTGCCGAGCAGGTAATGACTGGAGTTGCCCTGTGGATCCAGGTCTACCACCAGCGTGCGCTTGCCCCGGGCCGCACTGATGGCCGCCAGGTTACAGGTGATGCTGGACTTGCCCACACCACCTTTCTGATTGAATACAACCCGTCTCATGTTGTCTCTCCAGTAAACACTTGTAGTTATTGATCTGTGACTACCAGCCCATCACGGTTTTAACAAAGGGGATGGTGAGCCGGCGCTGGGCCTGCAGCGAGTTCTCATCGAGAGAATCCAGGATGGCCAGCAGCTCGCCCAGCCTTCGGGGAGCCCGGCGCATGATGAAGCTGGCGACTTCGTCGGTCATCACCATGCCTCGCTGTTCCGCCCGGGCCACCAGGATGCGCATGCGGTCTTCATCCCGGTACACGCCCAGCTGCACCAGCAGGCCGTGGGCCAGCCGGGAACCGAGATCCGCCAGGCCAAAGGGTAACGAGGCGGGCACTTCCGACATCGACACCACTAACAAACCGCGGCGATCCAGGATCCGGTTATACAGATGGAACACCGCCTCTTCCCAGCGAGGATCGCCCGCCAGCTTGTCCAGGTCATCCAGACAGACTACATGACGGGTCTCTAACCCCGATAATGCATCCGGGCCAAATGGCAACAACTCTTCGATGCTGATACACACAGCACTCTGGCCAAGCTGCTCTGCCCTGTGGCAGACCGCCTGTAACAGATGGCTTTTGCCGGTATCGGAATCGCCACAGATCACCATCACCGGCAGGTCGTGGTTTTGCTCACACAGGGTTTCCAGCCTGCGGGCGGCATCGCGGTTACGGTCGCCGTGGAAATTGTCAAAGCGGGCATCGTCACGCAGCCGGACACCTAGGGCCATCTGGGAGGCAGTAGTCATGATCGCTTCATCCTTAAGGCCCGCAAGCTCCATACAATCACATAGTGGCAGCCGCTGAAGATGGCAGAACCCGCCACTAGCCAGACGCCCGCATCAATCACCCAGGGCTGCATGGGCCAGCCCGCCAGCAGGATAATGATGGCCAGGGCCACCAGGATCTGCACCAGCGTATTGGTCTTGCCCGGCACACTGGGCGACATCTCGAATCGACCGATACCGTAGTGAAATGCCAGTGCACCGCCAACAATGGCAATATCCCGCGCCAGAACGAGCACAAACAGCCACACCGGCAGGATACCGGTGATGGAAAGCATCAGGTAGGTGGTAATCAGCAGCGCCTTGTCGGCCAGGGGGTCAGCGATGGCCCCTACCCGCGTGCGCCAGTTGAAATAGCGGGCGAGAAAGCCATCAACGCCATCGCTGATGGCAGCCACGAGGAAAATCAGCAATGACAACCGGTAGTTGCCATCCAGCAGCGCACCTGCAAACGGAATGATCAACACCATCCGCATGAAAGTCAGGGCATTGGGAATCCAGCGCCACTGTGTTGATTTCACCCGGCTGCCTCCGTCAATTTATCAGCCGTCTTCACCACTGCTGACAACCGGGGACGGCTGCCAGCGATAGTTAAGCACCTGATAGAGGGATTCAAAGGCCTGTTCGGCATCCTGCTCATCGGCGGGCTGCGTCTGTTCGGACTCACCTTCAACCGGTACAAAGCGCGGATCAAGCGCAATGTACTCTTTAAGCTGCTCCAGCTCGCCGGTAAACGCAATCCGCGCGGTCAGCCGTTCGCCGCGAATGCGGGCAGCGCTCACCGAGACTACCGGTGTCAGGCCTTCAAGCACCTTGTTGATCCGCCCGTAGTCCGCCAGTGTGGATACTCCGTCGAACACCACATCCACCTTGGGCGAGTCCCCGATTTCACCGGCTGAAACCGCGTAGCGGCTGGCGTACTGTTCGGCCCAGTAATCGACCACGGCCTGGGCCAGGTCATCCGGATTACCGGCAGATACCGAACGCTCGGCAGCGTCCATACCCATGCCGTCCACAACCCAGCCGGCGCGCCACTGGCCGCCGGAGCGGCTCACCCGGACCAGGGCAAGGACGTCATAGGAGACATCTTCAGATGCCTTCTGGATGCGCCCGATAAATTGCCCCCAAAGATCAGACAGCAACGCCCGGTCACTGCCCTGGTTCTCGGACGGAAATTCGATCGGCAAGCCCCGGACACCAGCCGCCTGCCGGAACGCATCACGCCACTCGGCACCGGCGCCGGAGCGGGTCAGCAAACTGCGACTACCGCGATCCTCTACCGCCACCCAGGCGAGGGTCAGTGGGCGGTTAGCACCCCAGACCGGCGCACCAATCGAGGCCAGGGCCCGGTTAACGCCAACTGCACCAAAACTCATCCGCAGCCGTGACTGGCCAGCCTCGCTGCCAACCTGGTAGGCCTGCAACAGGCTTTCCGCCTCGGACAACACCTGATCAATGCCTTCTCGCTGCAATACATCCCGACTGCCGGACACCCGCACCATTACCTGGCGCAGACCATCGGCATAGCCCTGCTGCAACGCGGCGGCAGAACCGCCCTGCACCGGAACGTCGGCGTTGTACAGCCCGGATACAGAGACTGCCGCGGCCGGAGTGGCCAGGGCCAGCAATGCAGACAATACTGGCCAAAGCAGCCAAGGCCTGGAATTTTTCCGTCGTGATTCAGTCATGTAACACCCTGCCGTTCCCATGAATGGCGCACAGGATACACCATCACCTTTGACTAGAGTAGCAAGAGCCCCTGTTGCAGGTTCGCAATAAAGGCAGGCAATTCCCGAGACTAAGCGGGAATTCCATTTGGAGCCCCCGTGCGCACCTGTTAAAATCCGCCGCTTGACCCACAGGCCAACGGTTAACATTCCATGAGCGAACAGAAGCCCTCCCTTACCTATCGTGACGCCGGCGTTGATATCGATGCCGGCAACGAACTGGTCAACCGCATCAAGAATACCGCAGCCAGGACTCGTCGTCCTGAAGTGCTCGGCGGTCTTGGCGGTTTTGGTGCGATGGTATCCATCCCGGCAGGTTACAAGGAGCCGGTACTGGTATCCGGCACCGATGGCGTGGGCACCAAGCTTCGCCTTGCCATGCAGCTGCAAAAGCACGACAGCATCGGTATCGACCTGGTGGCGATGTGCGTGAACGACCTGGTCGTTGGCGGTGCCGAGCCCCTGTTCTTCCTGGATTACTACGCCACCGGCAAGCTGAATGTCGACATTGCAGCCCAGGTAGTAGAAGGCATCGGTAAAGGCTGCGAGCTTTCCGGCTGTGCCCTGGTCGGCGGTGAAACTGCCGAAATGCCGGGCATGTACGAAGGCGACGACTACGACCTGGCCGGCTTCTGCGTAGGCGTGGCCGAGCGCAGCGACATCATCGACGGCAGCCGTGTACAGCCAGGCGATGTGCTGCTGGCCCTGGGCTCCTCCGGCCCGCATTCCAACGGCTACTCGCTGATCCGCAAGATCATCGAAGTCAGCAACGCGGACCTCAGCCAGCCCATGGGTGACAGCACCCTGGCCGATGCGCTGATGGCCCCGACCCGCATTTACGTGAAAAACCTGCTGCAACTGATCCGCGAAGTCGATGTGCGCGCACTGTGCCACATCACCGGTGGCGGCCTGCCGGAAAACATTCCCCGGGTACTGCCGGCGGGCACCGTTGCCGCCATCGATACCCATAGCTGGGAACTGCCCCCGGTCTTCCAGTGGCTGCAGGACGCAGGCGGCGTGGCCGCTGAAGAAATGTACCGCACCTTCAACTGTGGTATTGGCATGATCGTGTGTGTACCGGCTGACCAGAAAGACCTGGCCATCGATACCCTCAATGCCATGGGCGAGAAAGTCTGGCAGGTTGGCGTTATGGAAGCCGCCGATGCCAGTGATGCCGAGCCGAAGGTGCGCTACGCACCGGAGCTGCTGAAGGCATGATGGCAGACCCAGCACCGCTACCGACCATTGTTGTTCTGGCTTCGGGCAGCGGCACCAACCTTCAGGCCCTGATAGACGCCAGCCGTGAACGGGATTTCCCCGGCGAAATCCTCGCCGTTGGCTGCAACCGCCCCGGTGCCTTCGCGCTGGAGCGGGCAGCCCAGGCAAACATCAAAACCTTCGTTGTGGACCATAAGAAGTATGGTTCCCGCGAAGAGTTTGATGGCGCCCTGATGGCCGAGCTGCGTCGACTGAACCCGGACGTGATCGTACTGGCCGGTTTCATGCGCATTCTGACCGCCGACTTTGTGCGGGCATTCCGGGGCCGGATGCTGAACATCCACCCTTCCCTGCTGCCAGCCTATACCGGCCTGAACACCCACCAGCGGGTGCTCGATGCCGGCGACAAGGTACACGGCGTATCCATTCACTTCGTTACCGAAGAACTCGATGGAGGCCCGGTAATCGCACAGGCCGAAGTCGCGGTTCAATCGGACGACAATGCAGAATCACTGGCCGAGCGGGTACAGCAGCAGGAACATGTGCTTTACCCCATCGTGGTGCGCTGGTTCTGCGAAGGCCGTATTCAGCTGACCGCCGACGGCGTCCAGTTTGACGGCAAACTTCTGCAACACCCCATGCGGCTGACAGCCAGCTGAACAGATTGTCATCCTCCTGAGCACCGGGAGCAGCTAGACTGTCGCAAGCATAGACAGAGAAAGAGGCAACCGGATGCAAAGAAACCCAGCTGTCACCAGAACTTCCGCCCTGCTGGCCGGGCTTTTGTCCGGCCTGTTTGCGCTATCCGCCAGCGCTGCCGACGCCAGCCCTGAGCTTACCCCGTACGAAGCCAGCTACACCGCTTCCATGTCGAAGGGTGTGAGCCTGAACGGCGAAGGCGTGCGCACGCTGACCGACCAGGGCAACAACGTCTGGCTGTACCGCACAGACGTTGACTCCTTCATTGCCGATATCGACGAATCACTGATCTTCAAGTGGCAGGACGGCCAGGTCATTCCCCTGCGCTATCGCTACCGGCTGTCAGGATTTCTGATCAAAGATCGTGAACAAGCCATCGATTTCGACTGGCAGAAAGGCTTAGCCAGGGGCTCTTACCGGGGCGAGTCATTCAACGTTGAACTGAGGGAAGGCACCCTGGACCCGCTGGGCTACCAGCTGCAACTGCACCAGGACCTGAAAGCAGGCAAACGGGACGTCACCTACCATGTGCTCGACAAGGGTGACTACGATGAAGACCGGTTCTCGGTGGTTGATGAAGACAGCCTGAGCGACCGGGGCCGCACCATGAACACCCTGAAAGCGGAAAAGGTTCGCGGCGAGAATGCCCGACGCCAGACCCTGATGTGGTTTGATCCGGCCCAGGACTACTTGCTGGTCCGACTGCTACAGGTAGAGCCGGACGGCAGCGAATACGAACTGAAGCTTAGAGATGCCCGGGTTCAGGACTGACCGGCCCGGCCGAACTCCCGCCATACCGCTTTGACCTCATCCGCAATGATGCGCAAGCCTTCCGCGACCTGTGCATCATCCTGGGAGTAGGTAACCCGCAAGCATTCGTGACGATGCTTCCAGTCGTCATCCGGCAGGCCCGGGAAGAAATAGTGCCCGGACACCACCAGCACTCCCCGCTCTTTCAGGCGCTGATACAGCTCCAGGCTGGAAATCGGCAAATCCGGAAACCATAGCCACAGGAACATGGCACCTTCCGGTTTGTGGATGTACCAACGGCAGCTGTCTTCGCCCATCGCGTCACGGAACGCTGCCACGGCCTTTTCCATTTTCGCCTTATAGAAGGGGCACACCACATCCCGGCTCAGCGACAGGATCTCCCCTGACCGTACCAGCGGCTCCGCCAGCATGGCGCCAAAGCTGCCAGTGGCCAGGTTCATGATGGCATTGATGCCGGACAACGCCTTGATGATGGGCTCTGCGGCAATCACGATACCGGTGCGGGCAGCCGGCAAGCCGAGCTTGGACAGGCTCAGGCACAGAATAATCTGCTCGTTCCAGGTGGGCTGCGCATCCACAAACAGCAAGCTCGGGAACGGCGTACCGTAGGCGCCATCGACAATCAGCGGAATATCCTGCTGCCGGGCCATTTCTTCAAGCCGGGCCAGCTCTTCATCGGTGATGACATTACCGGTGGGATTGGTGGGCCGGGAGACACAGATCGCACCAGTTTCACCCGTAACCTCCACCGCATCAAAATCCACCCGGTATTTGAATTCGTGGGCATCGGTAAATGAAATGTCCGGCTGCACAGCCCGGAACAAGTCTGAATCAATGCCCGCATCGGCATAGCCGATGTATTCCGGCGCCAGTGGCAGCAGGATGTGCTTGCGCTGGCCCTCGCCATATTCACCGCCAAACATGTTGAACAACATGAAGAAGGCGGCCTGGCTGCCGTTGGTCAGGGCGATGTTTTCCGGCTTCAGGCCCCAGTTGTATTCCTTGTTCAGCAACTCCGCCAGCGAGGCAATAAACTGCTTCTCGCCCTGGGGGGGATCGTAGATACCCACCAGCCGGCGCACCTGCTCTTCGTCTGCCGCCATACCCGCCAGGATTGCCTGCACCCGCTCCTGAATCTCCGGGATGTGCCCGGGATTACCACCACCCATCATGATCATTCCCTCGCCGGAGGCCATGGCATTGCCAAGGTCATCCATCAGGGAGGTGATACCGGCGTCGGCGGTAAATTTACGACCAAAAGCAGAGAGTTTCATGGCAGTTATCCGTTCAACAGACAATTCAACAGGTAGCTAACAAGTTTAATCCGAGCCGGAACGGCTCAGCTATCGAGGGAAATACCGAGATTGCTGACGCCGTCGTTGGCGGCCTCGGCCTTGAGTTCGGTAATGAAGTCTTCCCTGGGCGTGCGCTGGCGCTTGAGTGCGAGCACGGTGTCACGCTGGAACAGCTTATCTTCTTTGAGCAGGGGATGGTGCTCGAACATGCGGATCAGTTCATCGTCATCCATGCCCTCACCTTCGGACATTTCGACGAAGTCCATCACGGTCTTGGTGGCCAGCTGCGATGCTTCGGTTGCCCGATGCTTGTTGGGGTTCAGGCGGTTGAGCAGGGCCTGCTCCAGCAACTGGCAGAAGTCGAAGGCCGGGTATACGCCGTAGGCATCGTACTCGTCGACATTCGGGCTAAGGGTTTCAAGCTTGCTCAGCAGCTGGGGGATGGCCGCTTCGGAGGCGTCTTTTTGCAGCATGCCCCAGGCAAGGTCGAGCAGCTGGCGCATTTTACCGCCGCTTTTCATGCCGACTGCGTCTGCAAACAGTGCGTAGTTAGGGAAGGCCCGTTCGGCCAGGGTCAGCAGGAAGGCGCATTCGCGCCAGCCCTGCAGTTGTGAGACGGCTTTAAGAAACTGGTTGGCGTTCATGTCCTGGGCAGGGTCACGCCGGTCTGGCCAAGGTACTTGCCGCCGCGGTCTTTGTAGCTGGTTTCACAGATTTCGTCGGATTCGAAGAACAGCATCTGGGCCACACCTTCGTTGGCGTAGATTTTCGCCGGCAGGTTGGTGGTGTTGGAGAATTCCAGGGTGACCTGGCCTTCCCACTCCGGCTCCAGCGGGGTGACGTTCACGATGATGCCGCAGCGTGCATAGGTGCTTTTGCCGAGGCAGATGGTAAGCACGCTTCTGGGGATGCGGAAGTATTCCACGGTGCGCGCCAGGGCGAAGCTGTTCGGGGGGATGATGCAGACGTCGCCGGTGTAGTTGACGAAGCTGTTTTCATCGAAGTTTTTGGGGTCTACGGTGGCGCTGTGGACGTTGGTGAAGATTTTGAATTCGTTGCTGCAACGTACGTCGTAGCCGTAGCTTGAGGTGCCGTAGGAGATGACGCGGCCTTTTTCGTTTTCCCGAACTTGTCCGGCTTCGAAGGGTTCGATCATGCCGTGTTGTTCGGACATCCGGCGGATCCACTTGTCGGATTTGATGCTCATGGTGAATTCTCGTTTCCAGCTGGGAAAAATTGGGGCGTAGTTTACCTTGTCCCTTGGTGCCTGTCGAAGTGTTGGAGTCTGGTTCTCGTAGCCTTCCCCCTTTGGTGCTTGGCAGGAGCAGGGATAGCTTTCCAAAAAACGCTACAAGCTCATCCCTGAGCGCTTCACTCCGGCCATCCATGGCCTCCGAGATTTTTGGAAAGCTATCCCTGCCCCTGCCTTTCAAATCCCGGAGAAACCGCTGCTAACTGCTCATTCTTCAGGGCTCAAATACAGAAACACTGGAGATAGTCCCACCAAGATTCCGCTCCCGGGTAGACAGCTCAGCACCCACCCTTCTCGCAATATCCAGATATCTTCTGGCCACTTCGGAATCCGGCTCAGCAACAACCGTGGGTGAGCCGCTGTCGGTTTGTTCGCGGATGGTCATGTGCAGGGGCAGCTGGCCCAGCAGGGTGGTTTGGTATTCTTCTGCGATGCGTTCGCCGCCGCCGTGGCCGAAGAGGAGCTCTTCGTGGCCGCAGTTAGAGCAGATGTGGACGCTCATGTTTTCGACGACGCCGATCACCGGGATGTCGACTTTGCGGAACATTTCGATGCCTTTTTTGCCGTCCAGCAGGGCGATGTCTTGCGGGGTGGTGACGATGACGGCGCCGGTTACCGGGACTTTCTGGCCGAGGGTGAGCTGGATGTCGCCGGTGCCCGGGGGCATGTCGACAATGAGGTAGTCGAGTTCATCCCACAGGGTTTGCTGGAGCAGTTGCATAACGGCGCCGCTGACCATGGGGCCGCGCCAGGCCATGGGGGTTTTGTCGGTGGTGACGAAGGCCATGGAGTTGGCTTGCAAGCCGTGAGCTTGCATGGGCACGAAGTATTTGTTTTCGCGTACGTCCGGGCGCTGGCCTTCGGGGACGCCGAGCATCATGCCGATGCTGGGGCCGTAGATGTCGGCGTCGAGGATGCCCACTCTTGCGCCTTCGGCTTGCAGGGCCAGGGCGAGGTTGACCGCTGTGGTAGATTTGCCCACGCCTCCCTTGCCGGAGGCTACCGCGATGATGTTTTTCACGCCCGGTACGGCCGGAAGGTCTTTGTTGATTTTGCAGGCGTGGATTTTCTGGCCCACGTGGACTTCGGCGCTTTCAACGCCGGCGACAAATTCCAGGGCATTGGCGACGATCTGTTTCAGGCCGCCGGCGATGCCTTTTGAAGGGTATGGCAACTCGACCATCAGGGTGACTTTGCCCTGTTCGTCTGCGCTCAGGCTTTTTACCGCGCCCAGTTCGTAGAGGTCTTTGTTCAGGTACGGGTCCCGGTATTCTTTTACGGCGGCCTCAAGGGCCTGTTGGGATATCTGGGTCATCGGGGTCTCCGGAATAAGCACATAAGCTTGATTGCAGGTGAAAAATGATGGCTTGGAAGGTATCATCTGTGGCCGTTTCTGACCATACGGGGTCTTCACCTGGAGCAAGCGGTTGCCGATGCTCCTGAGCCCTGTTTGTCTTTCCAACCCGTATCAACATAAGGTTCGGACATCACCATGACGCAAGCGAGCAAGCAACAGCGCGATATTCTGGTTACCAGCGCCCTGCCCTACGCCAACGGGCCCATTCATCTGGGGCACCTGCTGGAATACATTCAGACCGACATCTGGGTGCGCTACCAGAACATGCGGGGCCACAACTGCTACTACGTTTGCGCCGACGATGCCCACGGTACCGCCATCATGCTGCGGGCCGAGCGTGAGGGCATTCCCCCCGAAGAGTTGATTGACCGGATTCGCCAGGAGCATCAGGAAGATTTTGCCGGCTTCCACATCCGCTTCGACAATTACTACTCCACACACTCGGAGGAGAACCAGTATTTCTCCGAGTACATTTACCGCCAGATCCAGGAAAACGGGAATATTGCGACCCGCAAGATTACCCAGTTCTTCGATCCTGAAAAGGAAATGTTCCTGGCGGACCGGTTCATCAAGGGCACCTGCCCCAAGTGCAAGACTGATGACCAGTACGGCGATAACTGTGAAGCCTGTGGTGCCACCTATACCCCGGCGGAGCTGATCAACCCGCGCTCTGCGGTCTCCGGCGCTACGCCGGTGGAGAAGGAATCCGAGCACTATTTCTTCAAGCTGCCGGAGTTCCACGACTTCCTGAGCAAGTGGACCCGCAGTGGTGCCCTGCAGCCGCAGGTGGCCAACAAGCTGGCCGAGTGGCTGGATGCCGGCCTGCAGGAGTGGGACATCAGCCGTGATGCGCCTTATTTCGGCTTTGAGATTCCCGATGCCCCGGGCAAGTATTTCTATGTCTGGCTGGACGCGCCTATCGGTTACCTGGCCAGCTTCAAGAACCTGTGTAACCGCGAAGGCATCGATTTCGAGCATTTCTGGAAGAAAGATTCCACCGCCGAGGTGTATCACTTCATCGGCAAGGACATCATCAACTTCCACGCCCTGTTCTGGCCATCCATGCTGCACGATGCAGGTTTCCGTACCCCGACCGCTGTCTGGGCCCACGGCTTCGTGACGGTAAACGGCAAGAAGATGTCCAAGTCCCGCGGTACCTTCATCATGGCCCGCACCTACCTGGATCACCTGGATCCGGAATACCTGCGTTACTACTTCGCCGCCAAGCTGACCGGTGGCGTGGATGACATGGACCTGAACCTGGAAGACTTTGCCGCACGGGTGAACTCGGACCTGGTCGGCAAGGTGGTGAACATCGCCAGCCGCAGCGCCGGTTTCATTACCAAGCGCTTTGACGGCAAGCTGGGCAAGGTCACCGAGCAGGACAAACTGAAAGAGTTTATCGATGCCGGTGAGCAGATCGCCGAGTTCTACGAAGCCCGCGAATTCGGCCGCGCCATGCGCCGGATCATGGAGCTGGCAGACATTGCTAACCAGTATGTGAACGATGAGCAGCCCTGGGTGATTGCCAAGCAGGAAGGCCAGGACGACAAGCTGCAGGCCATCTGCACCAACGCCCTGAACATGTTCCGCCTGCTGATGACTTACCTGGCACCGGTGCTGCCGAAGACCGCAGATGCCGCGCAGTCGTTCCTGAACTCCCGCCTGGACTGGAACAACCGTGCAGCCCTGCTGGAAAACCACGGTATCGACAAGTTCAAGCCGCTGATGAACCGGGTGGATATGGCCCAGATCGAGAAAATGCTGGACGCTTCGAAAGAAGAAATGCCGGCAGCCGTCGGTCAGCCCTCAGCGGCGCCGGCCGCAGACCTGGAACCTGTGGCTGAGGAAATCGAATTCCCCGACTTTGCCAAGGTGGACCTGCGGGTCGCCAAGATCGTCAAAGCCGAGCATGTGGAAGGCGCAGACAAGCTTCTTCGCCTGACACTTGATATAGGCCATGGCGAACGCAACGTGTTTGCTGGTATCAAGTCCGCCTACAAACCGGAAGACCTGGAAGGCCGTATGACCGTGATGGTGGCCAACCTGAAACCCCGGAAAATGAAGTTCGGCATGTCTGAAGGTATGGTTCTGGCCGCAGGCCCGGGTGGCAAAGAGATTTTCATCCTGTCTCCGGATTCCGGCGCCACACCCGGCATGCGGGTAATGTAAGCAGCAAGGCTGAGACGCTCCGATGACAGAGTATTTGCTGATACTGGTCAGCACCATTCTGGTGAACAACTTCGTGCTGGTGCAGTTTCTGGGACTGTGCCCCTTCATGGGGGTTTCCGGGAAACTGGAAACCGCCATGGGTATGTCGCTGGCCACCACATTTGTGCTGACGCTGTCTTCGGTGTGCAGTTACCTGGCCTATACCTATCTGCTGGCACCGCTGGACCTGGCTTTCCTGAAAACCATCACCTTCATCCTGGTAATTGCGGTGGTGGTTCAGTTCACCGAAATGGTGGTGCGCAAAACCAGCCCCTTGCTGTACCGGGTACTCGGTATTTTTCTGCCGCTGATTACCACCAACTGCGCAGTTCTGGGCGTGGCCCTGCTTAACCTGAATAAAAACAACAACTTCGTTGAATCCGTGCTGTACGGCTTTGGCGCAGCGGCCGGTTTCTCCCTGGTGCTGGTGCTGTTTGCGGCCATGCGCGAGCGGATTGCCGTGTCTGATGTACCGGTTGCCTTTCGTGGCGCCGCCATTGGTATGATTACCGCAGGTCTCATGTCGCTGGCGTTTCTGGGCTTTACCGGCCTGGTTACGGTCTGACGGAGCAGTTGTTTTATGTGGACAAGCTTTCTGATTGCCGTTGTGGTTCTGCTGGCACTGGCGCTGGTCTTTGGCGGGTTGCTGGGGTTTGCCGCAGAGCGGTTCAGGGTTGAAGGCAATCCGCTGGTAGACCAGATCGATTCACTGTTGCCGCAGACCCAGTGCGGCCAGTGCGGCTTCCCCGGCTGCCGCCCCTACGCCGAAGCTATCGCCCAAGGCGAAGCCATCAACAAGTGCCCGCCAGGCGGCGAAAGCACCATCAAGGCCATGGCAGACCTGCTGGACGTAGAACCCCAGCCCCTGGACGCCGAACACGGCGTTGAACAGGCCAAACGTGTCGCAGTCATTCGTGAAGATGAATGCATCGGCTGCACCAAGTGTATTCAGGCCTGCCCGGTAGACGCCATCCTCGGGGCCGCCAAGCATATGCACACCGTCATCGAAAGCGAATGCACCGGCTGCGACCTGTGCGTAGAGCCCTGCCCCGTTGACTGCATCGACATGGTCACCCTGGAGCCGAATATCCGCACCTGGACCTGGACACCACCGAAACCCAACCTGATTGCCACGGACCGCCAGGGAGCCAGCACCTGATGACTCAGCTGTGGAATTTCGCCGGTGGCATTCATCCGCCGGAAAACAAGCACCAGTCCACCACTCGCTCCATTCAGCAAGCAGGCATTCCTGAGCGACTGGTTCTGCCCCTGCAGCAGCACATTGGGGAGCCTGCAGAAGTGGTCGTCAACGTTGGCGACCAGGTACTCAAAGGCCAGGTTGTGGCCGATGTTACTTCAGGAATGGGCGTGCCGGTACACGCCCCTACCTCCGGCACCATTGAAGCTGTCGAGCAGCTGCCGGTGCCGCACCCATCTGGCATGTCCGACTGGTGCGTGGTTCTGAAGCCTGATGGCGAAGACCGGTGGACAGAGCTGTCCCCGATTTCCGACTACAAACTGATGGACCGGGAACAGGTTCTGCAGATCATCCGGAATGCCGGCATTGCCGGTATGGGTGGCGCAGGCTTCCCCACCGATATCAAGCTGCGTCCGCCAAGGGACCGCAAGGTTGAAACCCTGATCCTGAACGGTGCCGAATGCGAGCCCTACATCACCGCCGACGACATGACCATGCGCGAGCATGCCGCCGAAGTGGTGTCCGGCATGCAGGTAATGGCCTGGATTCTTCGCCCTGCCCGCTGCGTGATCGGCATTGAAGACAACAAACCTGAAGCCATTGCCGCCATGCAGGCAGCGGTTCAGGGCACCCAGATCGAGATTGCGGTGATCCCCACCAAGTATCCTTCCGGTGGTGAAAAGCAACTGATCGAAATCCTGACTGGCCTGGAAGTGCCCAGTGGCGGCATTCCTGCAGATGTCGGCGTGATGTGCCAGAACATCGGTACCTCGCTGGCTGTCTCCAGGGCGGTTTTTGAAGGCAAACCCCTGATTTCCCGCGTGGTCACCCTGACCGGTGAAGCACTGCAACAGCCCGGCAACGTAGAAGCACTGATCGGCACCCCAATAAGTTATCTGCTGGCACAGGCCGGGCTGCGGCCGGAACAGCTCAACCGCCTGGTGCTGGGCGGGCCCATGATGGGCTATACCCTGCACTCAGATGACGTGCCGGTAGTAAAAACATCCAACTGCGTGATTGCAGCAACTGCCGGGGAACTTCCAGCTCCACCTCCGGAACAACCTTGTATCCGCTGCGGCCAGTGTGCGCTTGCCTGCCCCATGGAGTTGTTGCCACAACAACTGTTCTGGCACGCCAAGGCCGCCGAGTTCGAGAAAGCCGAGCACCTGAACCTGTTCGATTGTATCGAGTGCGGCGCCTGCTCCTACGTGTGCCCTAGCTCAATCCCGCTGGTGCAGTATTACCGGTACGCCAAGGGCGAAATCCGCCAGCAGCGTGCAGAGCAGCTGAAATCCGACCATGCCCGGGAACGTTTCGAAGCCCGCCAGGCCCGCCTTGAGCGGGAGCAGCAAGAGAAGGAACAGCGCCGTAAGGAACGGGCCAGGGCCGCTGCAGAAGCCCAGGCAAAGAAACAGGCTGAAGCAGAACAGGCGGCACAGCAGGGCGAAGCCGTGGACGACCGTGCCGCCAAGGCCGCCCTGGTCCAGCAGGCGCTGGAGCGGAAAAAGGCCAAGGCCGCCAAAACCGCAGAAGCGGCTGCAGCTACGCCTGCACCCTCTCAAGAGACTGCATCACCCGACACTACAGGGGAAGAGCAGGCGCTGCCGGATATCGAGGCACTGGAGAAGCAGCTTATGCAGGCTCAGGGCAAACTCGACACCATGCAAGGCATGCTGGAAGAAGCCCGGGCCCAGCAGGCCGACAACGTGGACAAACTGGAGCGGGCCGTGGCCAAGAACCACGACCGGGTACAGCGAGCCGAACAGGCCCTGGCTGATGCCCGAAACGTTCTCGCTGAGCAAACCGGCTCCGCCGCATCCGAATAACCCATTGCAGGCTTATTGTTCATGGCATTAGTTCAACAGTCGTCACCCCATGCCCACAACGCCCGCCCCACGTCACGGGTCATGCTCTGGGTCATTCTTGCCGCCCTGCCCGGCCTGCTGGCCCAGACCCTGTTTTTCGGCTGGGGTAACCTGATCAATGTGGTGTGGTGTATCGCACTGGCACTGGCGGCCGAAGCCGCCATTCTGAAACTCCGCGGTAAGCCGGTGGTGTTTTTCCTGAAAGACAATACCGCGGCGGTAACCGGCTTGCTGCTGGGCCTGTCCCTGCCGCAGTTTGCTCCCTGGTGGGTCTCCGGCATTGCGGTGATTACCGCCATCGTGGTGGCCAAGCAGCTATACGGCGGGCTCGGCTCCAACCCGTTCAATCCGGCCATGGTCGGCTATGCCCTGGTACTTATTTCCTTCCCGGTGGCCATGACCACCAACTGGGCACAGGCGGCGACCCTTTGGGGCAATGCTCCCGGATTCGGCGAAACACTCAGCACCATTTTCTCCGCCAGTCAGACAACGGTCGACGGCTGGACCATGGCTACCCCACTGGATGAGTACAAGCACAAGATTGCCAGCCACACCGCCGCTGAAGTGCTGCAGCACCCGACATTCGGCGAGCAGATAGCCGCAGGCTGGGAATGGGTCAACCTGGCCTTCCTGGCCGGTGGCCTGCTGCTGATCGGCCTGAAAATCATCACCTGGCATATTCCCGTGGCGTTTCTGGCGGGTATCGCCCTGATGAGCCTGGCCTTTGGCAGCAACCCGGACCAATACGCGCCCCTGCAACTGCACCTGCTGGCCGGCGGCACCATGCTGGGTGCCTTCTTTATCGCGACCGACCCGGTTTCGGCGGCAACCAGCCACCAGGGCAAGCTGATTTATGGCGCCGGCATCGGGGTGCTCATCTACCTGATTCGCAGTTGGGGTAACTACCCGGACGCCGTCGCCTTCAGCGTACTGCTGATGAATTTTGCCGTTCCGTTTATCGATCATTACACGCCGCCCAGAACCTACGGCCACCACAAGCCCCGGCGCGGCCTGCCGGGCAGGAACGGAGGCTGACCATGAGCACACTGACCACCTCCATCCGTCGCAGCGCTATCGGCCTTGGCCTGTTTGCCGTACTGACCGGCGGCACCATTGCGCTGACCCAGGGCCTCACCAAAGACCGGATTGCCGAGCAGGCCGCCCGGGCCGAGGCAAAAGCCCTGTTCGAGATTATTCCTGAGAGCCGCCACAACAACGACCTGCTGAACAGCGCGGTTGCCCTGCCGGCTGACGAGAGAGCAACGGAAGCCGGGCCGGTACTGGCATGGGTAGCCCGGCAGGATGGCCGCCCGGTGGGCCTGATCTTTCCGGCAGTGGCCCCCGATGGCTATTCCGGTGACATCCACCTGCTGGTGGGCGTGGACCTGGACGGCACGGTACTGGGCGTTCGGGTAACCAGCCACAGGGAAACACCGGGGCTGGGCGATCGTATCGAAACCCGAAAATCAGACTGGGTTTATGATTTCAATGGCCGCTCCCTGAACAATCCCAAGCCCCGGGAGTGGAACGTAAAGAAGAACGGTGGCGTATTTGACCAGTTCACAGGAGCCACCATCACGCCGCGCGCGGTGGTGAAAGCCGTCCAGAAAACGCTGGTGTATTTCCGCAAACACCGGGCCGATATCCGCGAGGCCATTGCCGCCCATCCGCTGTCTGAGGAGCACTCCTGACATGGCTACCAAAACCAACGGAGAGATCATCAAAGACGGGCTGTGGCACAACAACCCGGCGCTGGTTCAGGTGTTAGGCCTGTGCCCCCTGCTGGCGGTGACCAGTACCGTGGTCAACGCCATCGGTCTGGGCATTGCCACCCTGCTGGTGCTGATTGGTTCCAACCTGTCCGTCTCGGTGATCCGGAACTTTGTCAGTGAGTCCGTCCGGTTGCCGGCCTTCGTGATGATCATCGCCTCGTTTGTTACCTGTGCAGAACTGCTGATGCAGGCTTTCACTTACGAACTGTACGAAATTCTCGGCATCTTCATCCCGCTGATCGTTACCAACTGCGCCATTCTCGGCCGCGCCGATGCCTTTGCCTCCAAGAACCCACCGCTGCCGGCCATCCTGGATGGTGCCATGATGGGCCTCGGCTTCCTGGCGGTCCTGGTTGTGCTCGGCGGTATGCGGGAACTGCTCGGCCAGGGCACCCTGTTTGCCGACATGCACCTGCTGCTGGGGCCCATGGCAGCCGATTGGGTAGTACGGCCCTTCGACCAGTATCCGGATATGCTGTTTATGGTGCTGCCGCCCGGCGCTTTCGTAGGCCTTGGCCTGCTGATCGCGTTGAAGAACGGCATCGACAATTACCTGAGCGAACGCCGGAAAGCGGCAGAGCCGGTGGCCGCCACCACAGGCAGCAAACGGGTCCGGGTAACCGGCAACATTTCCTGAAGCTGATTTCGTCTTCCTATGAACAAACAGAAACGCATCGAGATATTTACCCGCCTGCGGGATGCCAACCCCAACCCGACCACGGAGCTTAACTACAGCAATCCGTTCGAGTTGCTGATTGCCGTGATCCTGTCGGCGCAGGCCACCGATGTGGGGGTCAACAAAGCCACCGACAAGCTGTTTCCGGTAGCCAACACCCCGGAAGCTATCTACGCGTTGGGCGTGGACGGCCTGAAGGAGTACATCAAGACCATCGGCCTGTTTAACAGCAAGGCCGAGAACGTCATCAAAACCTGCAAGATCCTGATGGAACAGCACGGCAGTGTGGTGCCGGATAACCGCGAGGCCCTGGAAGCACTGCCCGGGGTCGGCCGGAAAACCGCCAACGTGGTACTGAACACCGCTTTCCGTCAGCCCGCCATGGCGGTAGATACCCACATTTTCCGGGTCTCCAACCGTACCGGTATTGCGCCTGGCAAGAACGTACTGGAGGTGGAAAAGCGGCTGATACGACTGGTGCCCAAGGAATTCCTTATGGACGCCCATCACTGGCTGATCCTGCACGGCCGCTACACCTGTACCGCCCGCAAGCCCAAATGTGGTGCCTGTATTATCGAAGACCTTTGCGAATTCAAGCAAAAGCGGGACTATCAGTAACCAACACTCGCGTCCCCTCAGACACTAAAAAGCCGGCATTCGCCGGCTTTTTCATCACTCCTTCCAGAAACTCAGTTCTGGCCGAGCATTTTGTTTTTCAGGTCTTTCTGGGCCGGATTGTCTGACAGCCAGATACCAAACAGGGCCTTCTTGAACTCCAGGTCACCTACGGTGTCTTTCTGCTCGCCGTTCTTCAGCACATGCACACCTTCACCCGGCGCATAGACCAGGTCAAAGACGTCGCCTTCCTTGATTTCTTCCTGGAACACGGACATGAACTGGTCGACATCAGACTGGATGGCTGACAGGTCACCGTCGGTGGATGACTTGAAGCCGTCCATGGTGGCTTCGGTCATGCGCTCGCTGGTGATCATGCCGGAGGTGATATGCAGGGTGATTGCCTGAGGCTCGTCGGCGTTAATCACCGCCTGCCCGTCACTGACTTTCTCGGCAACGTACAAGCCACCAACGTACAGATCCATGAACCACTTGGAGCGGGTACCTGCACCGTTCAACTGCAGTTCCTGGCCCATGGCGGAATAGGTGTCCGGAACATCCACACCGCTTACGGTCAGGGCGTGGGCAGGGGTGGCCAGGGCGCCGGCGAGAATCAGAGATGCAAAACCTGCTGTAAGAGTCTTCTTCATAGTCCTTTCCTTCCTTAAGATCGTTATTATTGAATGCTTCATTCGCACCGGGTCGACACCCGAATTCCGCCCGGTGGCCCATTCTAACAACGAAGTTCCGGTGGCATTTACCACCTGGTTCTCATTTGATGCCACATTAAACAAAAAAGCCGGCCATGTGAACATGACCGACTTGCCTGTGTGGTGCGTCAGATGTGTTAGTTAAACAGCAAGTTACCCGACAGACCGTCCTTCTCCAGGATTTCCCGCAAGCGACGCAGGGCTTCTACCTGAATCTGCCGTACACGTTCGCGGGTCAGGCCAATCTCCTGCCCCACCTCTTCCAGGGTACTGATGGGATAACCCCGCAAACCGAAACGGCGAGACAGCACTTCCTGTTGCTTGTCACTCAGCTGGTCTATCCACGTTTCCAGGCTGGAGCAGATATCGTCATCCTGCAGCACATCGGCCGGATCAGACGCACCTTCATCGGCCACGGTGTCCATCAGGGACTTGTCACTCCCCACACCTATAGGCGTATCCATGGAGGCCACCCGTTCGTTCAGCCCCAGCATACGCTTTACGTCTGCGACCGGCTTATCCACCATCCGGGCAATCTCTTCCGCCGTCGGCTCATGGTCCAGCTTCTGGGTGAGCTCCCGGGCCGCACGCAGGTACAGGTTCAGTTCCTTGACCACGTGAATCGGCAAACGGATGGTGCGGGTCTGGTTCATGATCGCCCGCTCGATGGTCTGGCGGATCCACCAGGTGGCGTAGGTAGAGAACCGGAAGCCCCGCTCCGGGTCGAACTTCTCGACCGCACGAATCAGACCCAGGTTACCTTCTTCGATCAGATCCAACAGGGTGAGCCCGCGGTTCACGTAACGCCGGGCAATCTTGACCACCAGCCGAAGGTTACTTTCAATCATGCGCTTGCGACCAGCCTCTTCGCCCTTACGGGCCAGGCGCGCAAAGTACACTTCTTCTTCGGGTGTCAGTAAGGGAGAGAAACCGATTTCGTTAAGGTATAACTGGGTGGCATCCAGCTGCTTTGCGCTGGTGAAGTATTTGCCCTGGGTCGGAAAACCCTCTTCGGTTTCCGCCACCGGGTCTTCAGCCGTGGCCTTATCAGGCTTGTCCTCGGCCAAGATATGATCGTCTGAGTCTTCCATCTCTGCAACGCGATCAATGATGATGTCTTCTTGCTCTGCTGACATTACGTTACCCCGCCTCTCAATAATCCTGTTTTCGCCCGATACTTCTTGTTATTGCGGGCTTTCAATGTTGGTTTTCTTCAGGACAGTTGTTTGTTGGCTGGCAATCACCGTTGCCATTCTTGTTCTTGTCTTGTGCGGTATCAGTCAGGACGTCGGGTAATCAACGAGGGAACTTCCGGCTCCCCTGATTTATCGTCTGGGCAGGTATCGGGACGGGTCTACCGGATTGCCATTCTTGCGAATTTCGAAGTGCAACATCGGTTTGTCTGTCCCTGTACTTCCCAGCTCGGCGATTACCTGTCCAGCTTTAACATCCTCCCCTTCCTGCACCAGAATCTTGCGGTTGTGTGCGTAGGCGCTCAGATAATGTTCGTTGTGATTCACAATAATCAGGTTACCGTAACCAAGCAACCCGCTTCCCGCGTAAACCACATTTCCATTAGCTGCAGCCTTCACAGCATCCCCGGGTTTTCCGGCAATATCAATACCTTTATTGACTTTTCCGGATGTGGAATATCCTGCAATAACAGTGCCACCGTGCGGCCAGTGCCATCGCACATTGGCCACCGTCTGACTGCTGCCGGAAGCCGAACCGGCCGGACGGGTAGTGCGGGTTGAAGGAGGCTTTGTCGCCTTCGGGCGCTGGGTTACCGCCTTGGGGCGCGGGGCGGGAGCGGTGCTGCGCGGGGCAGATACCGTTCTGGTGCTTTCGGGAATCCGGCCTTTCTTGTCCAGTCGCAGCACCTGGCCCACCTGCAGGTTCCAGGGCGGCGCCAGGCCATTGGCATTGCCCAGCTCGCGGTAGTCCCGGCCATAACGCCATGCAATCCGGTACAGGTTCTCGCCCTTCTTGACCACATGGGTACCCCAGTAAACCGGGGGGTTGTACAGATTGTCCTGATAGATGGCGTTCGTGTTACAGCCGGATAGGGGCAACAGGAGGGCGAGCAGGAGCAAGGCGGCTGCTCGCGCCAGGCGACCGGGGCGTCTGCAGCACGGGGCTCCTGTCAGGGCCGAAGCCCTGACACGGAATGCTGCTTGATGGCGCCCGTTAAAGAGAGTCACGTATAAAAAATGCCTGATTATGATAAAACCGTATAAGAAACCATCCGTCCAGGATGCAACTTCTCATGTTTCAGGACTAACTTGTTAATATATCGCACAATTCACAATCGAATCCAAGTTACCCGGCACACAGGATTGTTACCTTCTGAAACAATCAAATTGTGCACCAGGTAACACTTTTCCCGATTTACTAACCGGCCTTGGCCTGCCTTTGAGCAGAAAAACGACCGGCATACTCCAGGGCCAGAACCAGAACCAATCCGGCCACGGCCATCATCACTGCAACGACAACCTGCGGATCCTGCCCGGTTAAAGCGGCCCAGCTGTCCGGTGTAACCGGGGTCTGGCTCAAGGGTACCTCCTGGCCTTTGCTATTGGTGCGCCAGCTCAGGGTTTCCTGCCAGGGCCATACCTTGCTAAGGGCACCGATCATAAACCCGGTCAGCAGCGCCAGCACCGTGTCGTGGAAATGCCGGAATGCCAGGGTGATCAGCCGGGCCACAGACAACAGCCCGGCCAGACAACCCAGCAGGAAAAGCCCCAGATGGGCCACCTCGAATGACCTTATGGCAGCCAGTACCGGCGAGTACATACCGATAATCACCAGCAAAAAACTGCCGGATATGCCGGGCAGGATCATCGCACAGATGGCCAGGGCCCCGGCTCCGAAAAATGCCAGCTGTGAGGGTGCCACTTCACTGGCCGGCAGCGTGGCTACCCACCAGGCAAACACAATTCCGGCACAGAGAGGCAGCAGCAGGAACGGCGAAAAACGACGGACCTGGCGCCCCACGTGCCATACCGAGGCAACGATCAGGCCGAAGAAAAAGCTCCAGATCAGGATCGGATGGCTGTCCAGCAGCCAGGTAATCAGAGAAGCCAGGCTGGCCACACTGGCAACCACACCAGCCAGCAGGGTCACCAGGAAACTGCCGTCAATCGCTTGCCAGAAGCCGCGTATGTCACCTTTCAGAAACTGGCGCACGAAGGCTACCGGGGCCGCACTGATGGCCTCCAGCAACCGGAAGTAAATGCCGGTAATAAACGCGATGGTGCCCCCGGAAACCCCCGGAACAATATCCGCCGCGCCCATCGCCATGCCCCTTAAAAATACAGCCACCGGATGGTGACTGCGATTCACCGATGAGTCCGGGCTATGCTCCATTAACGAACCACTCCGCCAAGCAGGGGCACAAACCGCACCGGTTCCAGCTCACGGCGCTCGAAACTGTCGCCCCTTCGGATAATCTCGACCAGCACCTGATTCTCCTCCCCTACCGGTGCGATCAGCACACCACCATCGGCCAGCTGATCCAGTAATTCCCGGGGCACCTCTACCGGCGCCGCCGTCACAATAATGCCCTCAAACGGACCTTTTTCGGGCCAGCCCATGCCACCGTCGGCATGTTTGAGCATCGCATTACGAATGTTCAGTTGCCGCAAACGCTCCCTGGCCCGATCCTGCAGCGGCTTAATACGCTCCACACTGAAGATTTCACGGAACGCCTGGGACAACACCGCAGTCTGGTAACCGGACCCGGTTCCCAATTCCAGCACACGCTCCGGTTCGTGGGCCAGTAACAATTCCGTCATCCGGGCAACGATATAAGGTTGCGACAGGGTCTGCCCGTAACCGATGGGCAATGACGTGTCTTCGTAGGCACGGTGTGACAGTGCCTCGTCCAGAAAGATATGCCGGGGCACCTGGCCGATAATCTCCAGCACCCGATCCGACTCGATACCCGCTTCCCGCAATCGCTGCACCAGGCGCAAACGGGTGCGCCGCGAGGTCATGCCGATGCCTTCAAGCGGGGCATTCATTGCGACACCTCCCCGAAGCCCTCAAGGTCATCGACCCAGTCTTGCAGCCGGGTCATTGCCTCGTGCCGGGTCATGTCGATGTGCACGGGGGTCACCGAAACGAAGCCGTTCTGAACCGCGTGGAAATCCGTGCCCGGGCCGGCATCGCCACCGCCACCAGCGGCACCGATCCAGTACCGGCGCTTGCCTCTCGGGCAGGTTACCGGCACAACACCCTCGGCCCGGTCACGATGCCCAAGCCGGGTCACCTGGATACCAGCCAGCTCACTCCAGGGCAGGTCCGGTACATTCACATTGAGAATCGAACGGGGGCCCAGGGCCAGGTAGCGCTTGTGCTCCAGCAGCAGCCGAACCGCCCGCGCGGCGGTTTCATAATGGAAGTGACCATTATTAACCAGGGACACTGCAATAGCGGGTAGTCCAAGGTGACGGCCTTCTGTAGCCGCGGCCACCGTGCCGGAATAGATAATGTCGTCGCCCAGGTTGGCATGGGTGTTGATACCGGAAACCACCCGGTCAAAAGGCTTGTCGAACAGACCGTTAACAGCCAGGTGAACGCAGTCGGTGGGTGTGCCATCTACCGACCAGAAGCCGCTGGGGTGCTTTTCTACCGTCAGGGGCCGGCTGAGGGTCAGGGAATTGCTGGCCCCGCTGTGATCACGGTCCGGGGCAACTACGGCAAGTTCGCCCAGCCTCTGCAACCCCTCGAACAGGGCCATCAGGCCAGGCGAATGCACGCCATCATCATTCGACAACAGAATACGCACAGTGTTCTCCGCTAGCTTTCTTAATACTTATTATCCCGGCTGAGGCTCATGTCCTGCAGCTCGAATACATCGGCCAGCACCGTGGTGGCGTACTGGCCCGGTGGCAATGTGAACTGTAACCGCAGGGTATTATCGTCCTGCCATTGCCACTGAAACTTGTCCGGGCGCGTAACCAGCGCCCGGCGCTCGGGCTTCATACGGGTACTCAGAAACAGTCGTTCGAATTCCGGATGGCCCGCCACTACGGAACGCTCAAGCTGCTCCTGCTCACCGGTCGCCGTAGTGCCGCCATCACCCCACAAGGGGCCTGTCGGGCTGCCATGGGCCTCCGGTTCGCCGGCCATGGCCTCAAACCAGTTCCCGGCCTCTACCCTTGCGGCCAGCACCTCGTTGAACAGCCACGAACGTGCCGCCGAAAAGTACAATACGTTTTTCGAACCACTTCCGCCACCACGATGACGACCGCCTTTCTTCCGGTTCAGACGGGAAACATCAAGATTCACCGCCCGCTCCAGGTTGCCGCCCTGAAAACCGAAGCGCTGGGGCCCGAAATAATTCGGCGCACCCCGCTCCGCAAGCAACGCCAGCGCGACCTCCATTGCCTGCCTGTCGCCCTGAACCTCGCGCAACACCAGCTCGAACCCGTTGGCCTGGTGTTCGCCCCGGCGCAGCTTGCGGGCGTGGCGCCGCCAGTTCAGAACACGCCAGCGCTCGCCAATAGCACTGAGTAATTCCGCATCAGAGGCTTCCCGCCCCGGGCAGTAAAGACTGAACCACTGCGACGTTACCGCGTGACGATCCTTCAACCCGCAAAAGCCCACTTCGAAAGCCTTGCAGCCAGCCAGCTGGGCCAGCTCCCGGGCCACGAACTCGGTATTGTCCCCGGACTTTTCCAGCCTCACACAGAGATGCTCACCGGCACCTTCGGCACCACCGGCCTGACCTTCGACCTCGGGCCACAAACACTCGGTCACCCGGAAATCTTCAGGGGACACCTTCAACCGGGCAGAACCCACCCGCTGCCCGGAAGAAACCGGCCACTTCAGCCGCCAACGCGGCTCTACCGAAGCATCCGTCACAGGCTGACCGCCTCAAGCAGGCACACCGCCTGGCAAGCAACCCCCTCACCCCGGCCGGTGAACCCCAGCTTTTCGGTGGTGGTGGCCTTAACACTGACCCGATTCACCGGCACCCCCAGGTCCTCGGCAATATTCATTCGCATAGCCTCCACATGGGGCGCCATCTTCGGAGCCTGGGCAATAATGGTGGTATCCACGTTCACCACCGAAAAACCTTCCTCCAGTACCCGGGCCATCACCCGCCGAAGCAAATCCCGGCTATCCGCACCGGCCCATTCCTCACTGGTATCCGGGAACAGATGCCCGATATCCCCCAGCGCGACCGCGCCAAGCAGCGCATCCGCCAGCGCATGCAGCAACACATCGCCATCCGAATGGGCTTTCAGGCCGTGACTGTGGGGAATCTCAACACCACCGAGAATGACAGCATCACCCTCACCAAAGGCATGGACATCAAAGCCCTGACCAATGCGCATGATCGTCTCCGAAAAAAACAGAAATAAACGAGAGGCGGGAAAGCCCTACAGCCGGCCCAGAATAAACTCGGCCAGAGCAAGGTCAGACGGCACCGTAATCTTCAGATTATCCGGCCGCCCTTCCACCAGAACAGGCATCTTACCGGAAAACTCCATGGCAGAGGACTCATCGGTGACCGGCTGATTGTTTTCAAGACAAGACTCCAGCGCCGCCCGCAGCGCACCAAACCGGAACATCTGCGGCGTCAACGCCCGCCACAACCGGCTCCGATCCACCGTTTCCTCAACTTCGGGCTGCACACCGCCACCCGCCAGCTTCAACGTATCCGCCATCGGCGCTGCCAAAAGCCCACCTACCGGGTGATCAGACAGGGTATCAATCAGATTGGAAAGGTCATGGCCATGCAAACACGGCCGAGCCGCATCGTGCACCAGCACCCAGTCAGAATCCTCCGCCTGCTCCGCCAGCGCATGCAACGCCGAAAGCACCGAATCCGCCCGCTCCTTGCCACCGGTACAGGTCTGGATGCGATCATCTTTAGCCGACTCACTATCCGGCCACCAGTGATCCGCCGGGTTCAACGGCACCATGCAACCCTTGAACGGCGCGTTATCCAGTAAACGGGAGAGCGTGATATCGAGGATAAAACGGTTATTGATCTTGAGGTACTGCTTGGGACATTCAGCTTTCATGCGCTGGCCGATACCGGCAGCAGGAACAACAAGCCAAAGTTGAGATTTCATAATCGGAAGGCCCGCACTATGTCAGGAGAGCGCCGGGGAGTGTCTCTCCGGGAATTTCGAAGGCCATGGATGGCCTGAGAGAAGCGCACATGGATGTGCTCGTAGCGGTTCCCGGAGAGACACTCCCCGGTGCTCGGAGCACCCAGTGCCGAAATCAGTTCTCGACCACGAGAAAAAAAGTCTCGTCTTCGCGAATAAGGCCAAGGTTCATCCGGGCCCGCTCTTCCACAGCACCCTGCTCATTACGAAGGTTCCGCACCTCCGCATACAGCCGGTCATTACGCGCCGCCAACCCGGCATTCTCCGCCCGCTGCTCAGCAATCGAATTCTCCAGCGACCAAACCTGCGCAAAGCTACCCTCCCCGATCCACAGGCGAACCTGCAGCAGGAGAATCAGCACAACCAGAATGGCCCAAAGCGTTTTCATGCCAAATCAGCTCAGAATTTAACCAGATTAAACGGTATCTACGACCGTAAAGTATAGACCTTATAGTAGATTAGCAACAAATTCGCGTAAGTCACTGTGCAAAAAGGCCATCGTTTCCGAATTTTCATCCGGAACGCGATGGCCTTAACACTTTGTTACCTGCCAGCGAGTGCCGACAGGTCAAAGTTTATCGGTAAAACTCAGCCCTGACCCTTGATTTCGCTCAGGCCGCGGTAAGGTGCCTTGCCTTCCAGCGCTTCTTCAATGCGCAGCAGCTGGTTGTACTTGGCAACCCGGTCAGAACGGCACAGAGAACCAGTCTTGATCTGGCCTGCACAGGTAGCAACCGCCAGGTCAGCAATGGTGGTATCTTCGGTTTCACCGGAACGGTGGGAAATCACCGCCGTGTAGCCGGCGTCCTGAGCCATCTTGATAGCGTCCAGAGTCTCGGACAGACTGCCAATCTGGTTGAACTTGATCAGAATGGAATTGCCCACACCCTTCTCGATGCCCTGCTTCAGGATCTTGGTGTTGGTTACAAAAAGGTCATCACCCACCAGCTGAACCTTGCTGCCGAGCTTATCAGTCAGAACCTTCCAACCGTCCCAGTCACTCTCGTCCATACCGTCTTCGATGGACACAATCGGATAGCGCTCGCACAGGCCAGCCAGGTAATCAGCAAAGCCTTCAGAATCAAAGCTCTTGCCTTCACCGGACAGCTGGTACTGACCGTCCTTGTAGAATTCGGAAGAAGCACAGTCCAGGGCCAGGGTCACGTCTTTGCCCAGCTCATAGCCGGCGTCTTCAACCGCCTGCTTGATGGCAGCAAGGGCAGCTTCGTTAGACGGCAGGTTCGGCGCAAAACCCCCTTCGTCACCTACGGCCGTGTTCAGGCCCTGGGCCTTCAGCACCTTCTTCAGGCTGTGGAAGATTTCAGCGCCAACACGCAGGGCTTCAGCGAAGCTGGTTACAGAAACCGGCTGAACCATGAACTCCTGGATGTCCACGTTGTTATCCGCGTGCTCACCACCGTTCAGGATGTTCATCATCGGTACCGGCATGGAGAACTTGCCGGAAGTGCCGTTAACATCGGCAATGTGCTCGTAAAGCGGCTTGCCCAGAGAGGTTGATGCAGCTTTGGCGGCAGCCAGGGAAACCGCAAGGATGGCGTTGGCGCCCAGGTTGGCTTTGTTCTCGGTGCCGTCCAGATCGATCATGATCTGGTCGAGGCTGCGCTGGTCTGCAGAGTCCTTGCCTACCAGAGCTTCACGAATCTGGCCATTTATGGCTTCAACGGCTTTGCGAACACCTTTACCAAGGTAACGGGATTTGTCGCCGTCACGCAGTTCCAGCGCTTCACGGGAACCGGTAGACGCACCGGAGGGCGCACAAGCGCGACCCAGCGTACCGTCTTCCAGAATCACGTCGGCTTCAACGGTAGGGTTACCGCGTGAATCCAGAACCTCACGGGCTTTGATGTTGGCAATCTTGGTCATTCGGTTGTTTCTCCAGTCTTAACTTTTAATTTGGTGCCGGAGCGAACAACTGGAAAGCCTTGGCGAAAACCGCTACGAGCACATCCATGTGCGCTTCTCTCAGGCCATCCTTGGCCTTCGAAATTTTCGCCAAGGCTTTCCAGTCATTCGCTCTCGTAGTCCGCAGTATGCCGTCAGGTTTGGCAACCTCAGGAATATGCGGTCTTTCAAATAGCCGACACCGCCAATCAGGCGGTGTCGATAGGTTTAAAACTTTTTACCAGGTCATCCACAGCTTTCACGCGCTCCAGGAACGGCTCCAGCTGGCTCAGGCGCAGGGCACAGGGGCCATCACACATAGCTTTGTCCGGGTCAGGATGGGCTTCCAGGAACAAACCTGCCAGGCCCTGGGACATACCCGCCAGCGCCAGGTCGGTCACCTGGGCGCGTCGGCCACCGGCGGAGTCGGCCCGGCCGCCGGGCATCTGCAGGGAGTGGGTGACGTCAAAGAACACCGGCACGTTCATCTGCTTCATGATGCCGAAGCCCAGCATGTCCACCACCAGGTTGTTGTAGCCGAAGCTGCTGCCGCGCTCGCACAGGATAACCTGGTCGTTGCCGGCTTCTTCGCACTTGGTGATGATGTGCTTCATTTCCTGGGGCGCCAGGAACTGGGCTTTCTTGATGTTGATGACGGCGCCGGTTTTGGCCATGGCCACCACCAGGTCGGTCTGACGGCTCAGGAATGCGGGTAGCTGGATGATGTCGCAGACTTCAGCTGCAGGCGCCGCCTGCTCCGGTTCGTGCACGTCAGAGATGATGGGCACGCCGAATTTGCTCTTGATGTCAGCCAGGATCTGCAACCCCTTCTCGAGGCCGGGGCCCCGGAAGGAGTTGATGGACGAGCGGTTGGCCTTGTCGAAGGAGGCTTTGAATACGTACGGGATGCCCAGCCTGTTGCAGACATCCACGTACTTTTCGGCCACTTCAAACGCCAATTCCCTGGACTCGAGTACGTTCATGCCGCCGAACAGCACAAAGGGCTTGTCGTTGGCGATTTCGATTCCCGAGACGTTCAGGTTGCTGCGGGCCATGCTCAGGATCCCTTTTTGTTGGCCAGTGCTGCCTCGACAAAGCCCTTGAACAGCGGGTGGCCGTCGCGGGGTGTCGAGGTGAATTCCGGATGGAACTGGCACGCCACGAACCATGGGTGCTCCGGCGCCTCCACCACTTCAACCAGCCTGCCGTCAGCGGAGCGGCCGGAGATGATCAGGCCAGCCTCTTCCAGTTTCGGCAGGAAGTGGTTGTTGACTTCGTAACGGTGGCGATGACGTTCGCGAATGGTTTTCTTGCCGTAGCAGGCGGCGATGCTGGAGCCGTCCGTCAGTACGCAATCCTGGGCGCCAAGGCGCATGGTGCCACCAAGGTCAGAGGCTTCGGTGCGTGCTTCGGTAGCACCGCTGGCGTCGAGCCACTCGGTAATCAGGCCGACGACCGGCTCCGGGGTGTGCTCACGGAACTCGGTGCTGTGGGCGTCTTTCAGGCCGGCCACGTTACGGGCGTATTCGATAACCGCCACCTGCATACCCAGGCAGATGCCCAGATACGGAACCTTGTTCTCACGGGCGTACTGAACCGTGCGGATCTTGCCTTCCACGCCACGCTCACCAAAGCCACCGGGCACCAGGATTGCATCAGCAGATTCCAGCACGGCGGTGCCGTCACGCTCGATGTCTTCGGAATCGATGTAGTTGATGTTCACCTTGGTGCGGGTCTTGATGCCCGCGTGCAGCAGGGACTCGATCAGGGATTTGTAGGCGTCCAGCAGTTCCATGTACTTACCGACCATGGCGATGGTGACTTCCTGCTGCGGATTCATCAGGGATTCCACAACGGCATCCCACTCGCCCAGGTCTGCTTCACGGGCATCCAGGCCGAAGCGCTCGATAACCAGCTGGTCCAGGCCGTATTCGTGCAGCATGCGCGGAATGGCGTAGATGGACTTGGCATCCTGCATCGGGATGACCGCACGCTCTTCCACGTTGGTGAACAGGGCAATCTTGCGACGGGAGCTGGCATCCACTTCGTGCTCGGAACGGCACAGCAGAATGTCTGGCTGCAGGCCGATGGAGCGCATTTCTTTCACGGAATGCTGGGTCGGCTTGGTTTTGATCTCGCCGGCGGTGGCAATGTAGGGCACCAGGGTCAGGTGCATGAACAGGGCACGCTGAGAGCCTACTTCCACCTTCAGCTGGCGACAGGCTTCGAGGAACGGCAGGGATTCGATATCGCCCACTGTGCCGCCGACTTCAATCAGTGCCACGTCGGCACCGGCTGCGCCTTCAACCACACGGCGTTTGATTTCGTCGGTAATGTGCGGGATCACCTGCACGGTACCGCCAAGATAATCACCGCGACGCTCTTTGCGGATAACTTCTTCGTACACCCGGCCGGTGGTGAAGTTATTGCGCTTGCTCATGGGGGTACGAATAAAGCGTTCGTAGTGGCCCAGGTCAAGGTCGGTTTCCGCGCCGTCTTCGGTGACAAAAACCTCACCGTGCTGGAACGGGCTCATGGTGCCGGGGTCCACGTTGATGTACGGGTCCAGCTTGAGAATAGTGACCTTCAGGCCGCGTGCCTCGAGGATGGCTGCCAGTGAGGCAGACGCAATACCTTTGCCTAATGAGGACACGACACCGCCGGTGACGAAAATATAACGCGTCATGCAGATTCCGTGATTATCTGGTTCGGTGAAGGAGGGAGATTGTTCATCTCAAGATGGGACGCCAGACTACCAGAAAGCCCCTCTGTACTCAATCACAATCCCTCTCCACAATCAGCCGCCAGCCGGTGGCAGGGGCGCCTCCCGAGTATTGTTCAGAACACCACAAATCGCCAATCCCGATCAGCTCTTCGCCCTCGCTGGTTTGCCGCCAGACCAGCGGTAATACTGAGCGCTCCCAGGGTGGAACGGACTGTTCCTGAAGCCAGTTTTTCAACGCACGGGAGGGCTTACCCCGGGCCAGCCGGACCCGCTCACCACCCTGCCTCGTAGATACCCTTATTGGCGGCGGCGTTGTTTGCTGTTCTGCCGGGACAACCGATTCCAGCGACAGCAACCAGCCGGGCCAACGCACTGGCGACCCGGGGGTAAGCGCTACTGGCTCTGGCGCGGGAGGATTATCCGGCACCAGGTAGATATGCCCCCGGTAACGGCGCAGGCTGAATCCAGCGCCCCGGAGTTCCGGCTCCCGATCCTCTCCGGCGCCAAGCAGTTCTGCCAGAACCTGGTCCCAGTTCGCCAAAGCCGGCGGCGGGAAACCCTCGCGCTGAATCCACCAACGCACCAGGTTGCGGCGCTCGAGGGCACTCAGGGCGGAGAACGGCTCAATCACCAGGCGGCCGCTATCGGAACAGGTCTGCCACTGAAGCTCCGCCAGGCGCTGATTCAGCTGGTCACTTTCGGCACAGGATCGGGCGCTGTGGGCAACCCGCTTCAACAAACCGGGCCAACGGTCCTTCAGGCCAGGCAGAACACTGTGGCGCAGGTAATTGCGGTCGAATTGCCGGCTCTGGTTGCTGGGGTCTTCCACCCAGCGCACGCCAAGCTCCGTTGCCACCTGCTCCAACCTGTCCCGACTGACCTCGAGCCAGGGCCGGTAGAGGGCGCCCTCGCCTAACGGCCGAGTTTTCGGCATTCCGGCCAGCCCGCTGACGCCGGAACCCCGCAACAGCCGGAAAAGGACCGTTTCTGCCTGGTCATCAGCGTGGTGGGCCATCAATAACATGTCGCCCTGGTTCAGGGTGTTGTGAAACACCTCATAACGGGCTGTACGGGCCGCATCTTCCAGGCCGCCAGCACCACTGGCACCAACCGGGACATCCACCCGCGCAACGGACAATTCAACACCCAGCTGCTCGCAGACATCCCGGCAGAATTGCTCGGTCTGCTGATGATTGGGCTGGAGCTGATGATTGATGTGCAGAGCAGTAACAGAGGGGTGGCAGGCAGAGGCAGCCTGCAATAACAGCGTGGAATCCAGGCCGCCGCTGAAGGCCACCCAGAGACGGGAATATTCGGGGAGTTGACTGACCGGCCCGAGCAGGTCGCCGGGCCAGCCAGAAGCCCGGGCGGTGTTACCGCCCGCCTTCATACTTGGTTAAGCGCTCGTAACGGCGGCTTACCAGCTCATCCAGGGGCAAGCGGCTCAGCTCGTCAATGCCCTGACCCAGGGTCGTTTTCAGGGTTTCGGCCATTTTGTCCGGATTGCGGTGGGCACCACCCAGAGGCTCGGCAATCACATTGTCGGCCACACCCAGCTCTTTCAGACGCTCGGCGGTCACACCCATGGCTTCCGCAGCCTGGGAGGCATACTCCGCACTCTTCCACAAAATCGACGCGCAACCCTCTGGGGAGATAACCGCGTAGGTAGAGTACTGAAGCATATTCAACTGGTCACATACGCCAATGGCCAGTGCACCACCAGAACCACCCTCACCAATCACAGTGGAGATGATGGGGGTTTTCAAGCGCGACATCACTGCCAGGTTAAAGGCGATGGCCTCACTCTGGCCACGCTCCTCGGCACCGATGCCAGGATAGGCGCCCGGGGTATCGATAAAGGTCAGGATCGGCATCTTGAAGCGCTCGGCCATTTCCATCAGGCGCAGGGCCTTGCGGTAGCCTTCCGGGCGCGGCATGCCGAAGTTGCGCTTGACCTTGTCACGCACTTCGCGGCCTTTCTGGTGACCAATCACCATCACGGGTTTGTTGTCCAGGCGAGCGGTGCCGCCAATGATGGACAAGTCATCCGCATAGCGACGGTCGCCGTGCAGTTCGTCAAAATCCTCAAAAATCAGGTCGATATAGTCCTGGGTGTAGGGGCGGCGCGGATGGCGGGCCAGACGGGCTACGTCCCAGGGCTTGAGGTCTGAAAAGATGGTTTCCGTCAGGCTGACGCTTTTCTTCTTCAGACGACTGATTTCATCAGTGATATTGATGTCGGTGTCGTTACCCACCATGCGAAGCTCTTCAATCTTGGCTTCCAGGTCGGCGATCGGCTGTTCGAAATCCAGGTAATTAGGGTTCATGATGTTCCATCATTTGCTTGCCAGGTGGGCGGTCAACCCACCATAACCAGAATTTGGGACAAAGATAGCAGCGCAAAACGCTCAACTAAAGCGGACATTGGTCTTAATCATAGACCAACTCTACCGACTTCTCTCCCACCAGGTGTTTCAACTCGAACAACAGGTTGTCATCGGGCTGCACCCGCCAGGACGGCCCCAGCTCAATCCGGGTGCTGGCCTCGGCACTGCTGTATTCGATCCACACCGGGCTGCCCTCGTTACGGAACGGCCGCAGCGTGTCGTCGAGTTTATCCAGCAGGCCGTTCTGCAGCTGGTCAGCGTGCAGGGCCAGCCGGATACCCCGGCTGAACTGCTGCCGGGCAGTGGCCACGTCCATCACCGAGCTGACCCGCATTTTCATCTGTCCGGAATAATCGTCGTGGCTGACCTGCCCTTCCACCACAATCACCTGGTCCGACTGCAGCAGCTCGCGGTTTTCGAAAAATGCTTCCGAGAACAGCGTGGCCTCAATGCGGGCGCTGCGGTCATCCAGGGTGATAAAGCACATGGTAGAGCCGGTGCGGGTTTTCATGGTGCGCTGAGCCACCACCAGCCCGGCCACCCGCTGGGGCGACTTGTTGGGCTTCAGGTCGGCAATGGAGTTACGGACAAAGCGCCGCACTTCCCGCTCGTATTCGTCGAACGGGTGGCCGGTAAGGTAAATACCCAGGGTGTCTTTCTCACCCTTGAGCCGTTCTTTCTCCGGCCACTCACGAACGTGGGCCACACCGGCATAGGGGTCTTCGCCCTCTCCGCTGCTCTCCAGCATTTCACCGAACATATCCATCATGCCGGCGGCATCGTTGCGGGATTGCTGGTCCGCCTGCTGTATGGCTTTCTCGATGCTCGCCATCAGCTGGGCGCGGCTCGGGCCCAGCTTGTCCATGGCGCCGGAGCGGATCAGGGCTTCCATCGCCCGCTTGTTCACTTTCTTCAGGTCGATGCGGCGGCAGAAATCGAAAATATCCTGGAACGGGCCGTCTTTCGCCGCCTCCACAATACTATCGATGGGGCCTTCACCCAGCCCCTTGATTGCGCCCAGGCCGTAAACAATCTGGCCGTCGTCATTAACCGTGAAAGTGTAGGCAGAACGGCTGACGTCCGGTACCAGCAGGTCCAGCTTCATGTTCCGGCACTCTTCCACCAGCGTGACCACCTTGTCGGTGTTCTGCATATCGGCGGTAAGTACCGCAGCCATGAACTCGGCCGGGTAGTGGGTTTTCAGCCACAGGGTCTGGTAGGACACCAGCGCGTACGCTGCGGAGTGCGATTTGTTGAAGCCGTAGCCGGCGAACTTTTCTACCAGGTCGAAGATATTCTCGGCCAGGGTCTTGTCGATGCCGTTGTTTTCGCAACCGTCCAGGAAGATGGCCTTCTGTTTCTCCATCTCCTCAGGTTTTTTCTTACCCATGGCCCTGCGCAGCATGTCTGCACCACCCAGCGTATAGCCGGCCATCACCTGGGCAATCTGCATGACCTGCTCCTGGTACAGGATGACCCCGTAAGTGGGCTCCAATACCGGCTTCAGGCCTTGATACTGATAATCCGGGTGCGGGTAAGACATCGGCTGGCGGCCATGCTTACGGTCGATAAAGTCGTCTACCATGCCGGACTGCAGCGGCCCCGGGCGGAACAGGGCCACCAGGGCGATCATGTCTTCCAGGGAGTCCGGCTGCAGGCGGCGGATCAGGTCTTTCATGCCGCGGGATTCCAGCTGGAACACCGCGGTGGTCTCGGCCTTTTTCAACAGGTCGAACGAGGGCTTGTCATCCAGCGGAATGGTGCTGATGTCCAGGTCACCAAGCCCGCGCTCTTGCCGGCGCGGGTTGATCATGCCCAGGGCCCACTTGATGATGGTCAGGGTCCGCAGACCCAGGAAGTCGAACTTCACCAGCCCGGCGTCTTCCACATCCCCTTTATCGAACTGGGTGACCAGGCTTCCACCCTCATCGTCGCAATACAGCGGCGAGAAATCCGTAATCTTGGTGGGCGCGATCACCACGCCCCCGGCGTGTTTACCGGCGTTCCGGCATACGCCCTCAAGCTTCAGGGCCATTTCCCAGATTTCCTGGGCTTCTTCATCCTGCTCCAGGAATTCCTTGAGCTGGGGCTCCTGTTCGATGGCCTTGTTGAGGGTCATGCCCACTTCAAAGGGAATCAGCTTGGAGAGCTTGTCTGCCAGGCCGTAGGATTTGCCCTGCACCCGGGCAACGTCCCGCACCACCGCCTTGGCGGCCATGGTACCGAAGGTAATGATCTGGGAAACCGCTTCCCGGCCGTACTTCTGGGCGGTGTATTCGATGACCCGGTCCCGGCCTTCCATGCAGAAGTCGACGTCGAAGTCGGGCATGGATACCCGTTCCGGGTTCAGGAACCGCTCGAACAGCAAGTCGTATTCCAGCGGGTCCAGGTCGGTGATCAGCAGCGCGTAGGCAACCAGGGAGCCGGCACCGGAACCCCGGCCCGGGCCCACCGGCACGCCGTTATTCTTGGCCCACTTGATGAAGTCCATAACGATCAGGAAGTAACCCGGGAACCCCATCTGGATGATGATATCCAGCTCGAACTTCAGGCGTTTGTAATAGTCTTCGCGCTTCTGGTCGTATTCCGGGTCGTCCTTGCTCAGGGTCTTGGCAAGGCGCGCTTCCAGCCCTTCTTCGGACACATGGCGGAAGTAATCGTCCATGGTCATGCCATCCGGGATCGGATAGTTGGGCAGGAAGTACTCGCCCATGCGCACTTTCACCGAACAGCGTTTGGCGATTTCTACGGTGTTCTCGACGGCCTCGGGAATGTCCGAGAACAGCTCAATCATTTCCTCGGCGCTACGCAGGTATTGCTGGTCACTGAAGCGGCGATCCCGCCTGGGATCGTCCAGGGTCCGGCTTTCACCAATACAGACCCGGGCCTCGTGGGCTTCGAAATCGTCCGCCTGCAGGAAGTGCACATCGTTGGTAGCCACCACCGGCAGGCCCAGTTCAGCTGCCAGTTCCACGCTCATATGCAGGCAGTCTTCGTCACCGCCCCGGCCGGTACGCTGCAGCTCCAGGTAGTAGCTGCCCGGGTACAGGTTCATCCAGTATTCGGCACGCTCCCGGGCCAGTTCCGGCTTGCCCGCCAGCAAAGCCTTACCCACATCCCCCATCTTGGCACCGGACAAGGCAATCAGCCCCGCGGGCCGGGCTTCCAGCCATTCCTTGCGGATAATCGGCTTGCCGTAGCGCTGGCCTTCGGTATAGCCGAGGGAGATGATTTCGGTGAGGTTGAGGTAACCGTCGTTGTTGCGGGCCAGCAGGGTCAGGCGGAACGGGTTTTCCGGCTCATCCGGGTTTTCCAGCCACAGGTCCGCACCGATGATCGGCTTCACGCCGGCGCCCATGGCGGCCTTGTAGAAGCGCACCAGGGAGCACATGTTGGATTGCTCGGTCAGGCCGACGGCGGGCATACCCAGCTCCGCCACGCGGCCGATCAGCGGCTTGACCCGTACCAGGCCATCCACCATGGAATATTCGGAATGTACGCGCAGGTGAACGAAAGTGTTTGCCATGGTCAGTTGCCAATCAATGTGCGGATGTCTTCTTCGGTTTGGGGCCCGAACCGGGTTTCAACCAGGTTGCCGGAGGGGTCCACAATAAACGTGGCGGGCAAGCCCACGGGCATTTTCCAGCCGAATTCCGGGCCCGGGTCCTGGCCCAGCATCAGGAATTCGATGCCCATTTCCTCTCCCAACTGCTCGAGGGCCGTGCCGGTAACGCCATCAAAATTCACACCCAGCACGGAGATGTCCGGCGCCTTGTCCAGCTCGTTCAGTTCGGGAATTTCTTCCAGGCAAGGCTTGCACCATTCTGCCCAGTAGTTCACCAATACCCAGCGGCCACGGAAGTCATCCCAGTTCACGGCCGTACCATCAGCACGCTGCAGCTCGGTATTTTCACAACCGGTGATGGTCGCTGCCGCTAAAACCAGCGTAATTAAAGCCAGGAAACGCCTGAACGGCCGAGGGTACTGCAAGGGATATCCTCCTGTTAGACTACCGCCCTTCGAAAGGACAGCAACCATTACTGTAAACCGGGCATGACCATGACAGAACCAACCCGCATTTTCCATAACCCACGGTGTTCCAAATCACGGCAGACCCTTGAGCTGATTCAGCAAAAGGGCATCGAACCGGAGATTATACGCTACCTGGAGACGCCTCCGACAGAGCAGGAACTGTTACATATCCTTGACCCGCTGGGCTGCGAGCCCCGCCAGCTGATGCGCACTAAAGAAAGCGAATACAAGGAACAGGGCCTGGATAACCCGGAACTGAGCCGGGAACAGCTGGTAAAAGCCATGGTGGCCACCCCCAAACTGATCGAGCGGCCGATTGTACTGGCCAACGGCAAGGCGGCCATCGGCCGGCCACCGGAAAGCGTTCTCGAGATTCTCTGAAGCATTGCCCAGGAGCCAGGCATGAGCGATACCAGCCCGTACATTCTTGTTCTTTATTACAGCCGGAACGGCCAGACCGCCGACATGGCCACCCAGATTGGCCGGGGCGTGGCCCGGGTGAGCGGAATGGAAGCGAAGATCCGCACCGTTCCACCGGTGTCGCCAGACACCACCGCCAGCCTGCCCCCGGTTCCGGATACCGGCGCCCCCTATGCAACCCGGGAAGAACTGGCCAACTGTGCCGGCCTGGCACTGGGTAGCCCTACCCGCTTCGGAAATATGGCGGCACCGCTCAAGCACTTCCTGGACGGCACAGGAGACCTGTGGCTGAACGGCAAGCTCGCCGGCAAGCCTGGCGGTGCGTTCACCTCCACCGGCAGCCTGCATGGCGGCCAGGAAACCACCCTGCTGACCATGATGCTGCCCCTGCTGCACCACGGCATGGTGCTGTGCGGCCTGCCCTACTCGGAGAGCGCCCTGAATGAAACCAGCACTGGCGGCACCCCCTACGGGCCTTCACACTGGGCCGGCACCGGCGCCCAGCAAGGTTTGAGCGAACACGAGAAAGCCCTGTGCCAGGCCTTTGGCGAACGGCTAGCCCGGCTGGCCGTGAAACTGGCTGACTGATTCGAAATCCACCACCCGGAACCTTCTATGCTCCACAACGACAAAGCAAAAACCACGGCACGCCTGACCATCGCCCTGTATATCTCGGTGCTGGCCGGATTGCTGCTGACTACCTTCTACCCGGCACCCGTGGAAGGCGTCTCGATTTCCCTGATGCTGACGGTCAAGCTCCTGCCGCTGCTGGCGTTTGCCATGCCGGTTTTCCGCGGTCATAACCGGGGCTATATCTGGATGGCCTTTGTACTGATCTTCTACTTTACCCAGGCGGTGGTTTCGGCCTGGCTGAGCGAAGGTGCTGCAGGGCCAGTGATCATGACCATTCTCACCTTCCTGCTGTTCACCGTGGCCATGGTGCACCTGAAAGTGAACCGGCCTGTGGCGGCTGGCTAACGCCGGCTATAGCCAGTGCGGGCTGTCAGGCACCCGGCCTCAGCCCGCATTGTTCCAGCAGTTGCTGCCAGTGGCGTGTGTGGCGCATCATTGCGCCATCAAGCTGATGCCAGAGGCTGCCTTCCTCACCAGCCTGCAGGTGCCGGCGAGCCCAGCCACCAAAGACTTCCGGCATTTGCGCTTCCTGCTTCGCCGCCAGCTCTGCGAAACCCGCAATCAGGGTATCGGCCGCCCGGCTGACATCACTCATGTAGGGCTGAACCTCACCGATGTACACACTGAAGAAAAAACTGCGAACGATGTCGGACTGGTTGTTCGGTTTCCCGTTAAGGCATAGCGGCCGTTCTGCCAGCCTGGCCTGAAGCACTTCGGTGCCGGTATCCAGCGTGGCAATGAGCAAGCGGGCACTGTTAACCAGTTGCCCGGCCCGGTATTCGGCCTGCCAGCGCTGATGGATGGCACCCAGGTTGTCCAGGGAAACGTCAAGCTGCTGCCGCGACAAGGCCCTCACCGTCTCGTTCAATTGTTCCAGATCCCGCAGCAGGTCAGACACCGGAAGCTGGCCTTCACCCACCGGGTAAAAACCTTTACTCAGGGTAAACAGGTTCTCGATTTCTTCGGTGCCCCAGGTAGCGTTCCAGACAGCCCGGGGTAACGAATCCCGCTTGCTCTCGATCGCTTCAGCCAGGGTTTCCCCAAGGTCTTCATCCTCCACCTCCGGCAGGCAGTCTTCCGCCGCGCGGATAAAACGCACTTCGTATCGCAGGCGGTTTACCGGCTGCATCACCCTGCCCATGACCGAGTTCTTCTCACCCACCACATACTGCAGCTCACAGCCATACAGCGACAGGAATTCGAGCATGCCGATGTCCAGTTCCGGCATGTCCAGCACGCGGTCACGGCGGCGGGGTAATTGCGATGCCGGCGGCAACTCTTCAGGCAGGGAAACAGCGGGGGCTTCAAGTACCCGGGCCAGGCGTTCCAGGTACTCGGTCATCATCGGCCTGGCTTCGGAGAACGGGTTACATCCAGCCAGAAACAGGGCACAGATACCCGGAACCAGCCATTGCAGCCTTAACAGTCCGGGCATAAATCGACCTCCTAGCGTTTACGCAGCAGCGCGTCTACCTCCGCAAAGTCCCGGGCCACGAAGCGACCGGCGTCCGGCAATTCACCCTCGCGTACCAGCCAGGCGGTTTTTATGCCCGCCTGCTCGGCCGCTTCAAGCTCGGCTTCAACGTCCGAGAGAAACAGCACAGAACCCGGCTCGACACCCAGCTCATCCAGGATGTTACGGTACGACTGCGCTTCTTTCTTGCCACCTACGCCGGTATCAAAATACCCGGAGAAAAACGGTGTAAAGTCGCCTTCACTGCTGTGACCAAAAATCAGCTTCTGGGCCTTCACCGAGCCAGAGGAATATACGAACAGTCTCAGACCCCGATCATGCCAGCGCTGCAGGTAGTCCGCCGCATCCGGGTAGATATCGCCCTTCAGCTCGCCGCTGTGATAGCCCTGCTCCCAGACCATGCCCTGCAAGGCCTTGAGGGAACCTTCCTTGCGGTCCTCGCTGATCCAGCCTTGGAGCACTTCGATAAGGGCTTCCACGTCCTTACCGTCGACACCGCTTTTCTGCGCCACAATCGCCAGCTGCTCTGCAACCGCCGGCGTGGTGTGGTGATGGGCCCGCACAAACGCCGGCAGGTGTTCGCTGGCGTAGGGGAACAGCACCTCGTGTACAAAGGAGATAGAGCTGGTGGTGCCTTCGATGTCGGTCAGAATCACCCGGATCATCAGGCCACCCCCGCCAGCGCTTCATACCTGGGCAGGGCGGAGGCAATCTCCTCACCGGTGAAGCTGGCCACCCAGCCTTCCGGGTTAGAGAACAGGCGAATACAGGTAAATTCCGGCTCCGGGCCCATATCAAACCAGTGGCGGGTGCCATCCGGCACGCTGATCAGGTCATTCTTTTCGCACATCAGGGCATACACCTGATCACCAAAATGCAGGTAGAACAGCCCCTGCCCGCGCACAAAGAAACGCACTTCGTCTTCGCTGTGGGTGTGCTCGTCGAGGAACTTCTGGCGGAAGGCGTCTTTATCCGGGTGGTCCGCGGTCAGGCTGACCACATCGGCGGTCTGGAAACCGCATTCCTGCTTCAGGCTGGCGACCTCATCCGCGTAGGCTTCCAGAATCTGTTCCTGGGTGGCCGAAGCCGGCAGCTCCCGGGTTGGCCATTGCTCAAAGCGCACACCCTGGCTGGCCAGCGTATCGCGAATCACCTGCGGGTCGGTGGTTACGGTGTGGGCCGCTTGCGGCTGGTTCTGCTGGAAAATGCTCAGGGTGGTCATGGGCGGACTCTCATGGTTTCAAGTTCACATTCAAACAGGAATTCAAAGGCTTCCACATGGCGCAGGCAATCGGCCATGGTGGCGCCCCAGGTATACAGGCCATGGCCCCGAATCAGGTAACCCGGCTGTTCCGGATGAGCCCGGAACCATTCGCCGGTCTGTTCCGCCAGGGCCGGAATATCCTGGGTGTTGTCGAATACCGGTATCGATAGCCGCCCCTCATGGCTGGTTACCCCGGCAAAGGCTTTTTGCAGTTCATAGCCTTCCAGTTCCAGGGATTTGCCCGGCGGGATCAGGCGGCTGAGCACGGTAGCCTTCACCGAGTGGGTGTGCAGCACTGCACCCGCATCCGGAAACACCTGGTACAACACCGTGTGCAACAGGGTTTCTGCCGAGGACTTGCAGTTACTCTGGACCGGGTTGCCGTTCAGGTCTACCACCATCACATCACCGGCAGCGAGCTGGCCTTTATGACGACCGGACACGGTAATAGCAACGTGGTCGCTGTCGATGCGGGCAGAATAGTTGCTACTGGTGGCCGGCGACCAGCCCCGGTCATACAGGAAGCGCCCGGCATCCACGATGGACTGGGCGGCAATAGCGTATCGGGTCACATCAAACACTGGGATTCTCCGTCTATTACACCAAACCGCTTGATCATACGGTAAGCGGCAACCGGCGCTGACGCTTACCGGTCAGTGCAAACAGCGCATTGCCCAGAGCAGGAATCACCGGCGGCACACCCGGCTCGCCCACGCCGGTGGGGGCTTCATCGCTGTCGACAATATCCACCACAACCTCAGGCACCTGGTGCATCTGCAATAGCCGATAATCGTGGAAGTTGCTCTGCTGGACTTCACCCTTGTTAAAGGTGATTTCACCAAACAACGCCGCCGTCAGGCCGAAAAGAATACCGCCGGAAATCTGGTCTTCCACGATGCGCGGGTTCACCACCTGGCCACAGTCCACGCTGGCGGTCACCTTGTACACACGGATCTCGCCGTTCTCGATACCGGCTTCCACCACCTGGGCTACGTAAGTGCCAAAACTCTGGAACAGCGCTATGCCGCGCGCTCTGCCTTCGGGGAGCGGCGTGCCCCACTGCGCCAGATCCGCCGCCCGCTCCAGAACCCTGGCGTGGCGCGGCTCTTTGGCCAGCAGTTTTCGGCGGAATTCCAGAGGATCCTGCCCGGCCTCGTGGGCCAGTTCGTCCATAAAGGTTTCAACAGCAAACCCATTGTGGGAGTAGCCTACTGAGCGCCACCAGGTAATGGGCACGCCGGGGTCGGTATGGGTGTGTCGCACGCTGACATTCGGAACCTGATAGGGATAGCCGATAGATCCTTCTATGGCAGACACATCTTTTGGTGTAGCCAGGCCCTCAACCATCAAACCCACTTTACCGAGGGTGTTATAGAGAAATTTTGGTGCCCAGGGATACTGTGCCGGCGCAGCGTTGCGCACGTACCAGTCCAGAACCTGCGGGCCGACAATCTGGTGATCCCAGCCGGTGAGATCAGAACCGTCCAGGCTGGCAGTCATACGGTGCAGCATGGCCGGGCGCCAGAAACCGTGGCGCATGTCTTCTTCCCGGGACCAGATCAGTTTGACCGGCACCTTCAGCTCATAGGCAACCGCAGCGGCTTCCTCGATATAATCCTGGGTCAGCCGGCGACCGAATCCGCCACCCAGGAAGGTGGTGTGAACAGTCACGTCATCCGGTGAAAGGTCTGAATTCCGGCAGGCCGCAATGCGCCCGAGATCCGGTGCCTGCGTTGGTGCCCAGATCTCCATGCGGCTATCGTGGTACCAGGCGGTGGCATTCATGGGTTCCATCGGCGCATGGGCCAGGTATGGCTGTTCGTACTCGGCTTCCACCACGCGCCCGGCTTTGCTGATGGCCTCATCCACATCGCCTTCAGAGCGTTCCTGCTCGCCGGGGTCTTCACTGGCGGCTTTGCGATAGCCCTCGAAAACCTCATCAACCGTGGTATCCAGGGCCTCGGAGAAATCCCACTCCACGCGCACAGCCTGCTGTGCTTTCCGGGCTTTCCAGTAACTGCCTGCCACTACGGCGACACCGCGTTCAGTGATAAACGCCGCCTGCACGCCAGCCATGGCCAGGATCTCATCGCGGTTAAACGATTGGGCACGGCCTCCGTAGCGAGGGCTGCGGGTCATCACCGCGTAGACCATGCCAGGCAGCTCGACATCAATGCCGTAAACCGCGGTGCCCGTGGCCTTGGCCCGGGCGTCCAGTTTGCCGGCCTGCTTGCCGATGTATTTCCATTCCGAACGAGGTTTGAGGGGCACATCGCCCCGAATCACTTCTTTGTCCGCCAGCTCAACCAGCTGGCCATAACGCAGGGAATCCACCCCGTTGGGATGAAGCACCCGCCCGTTGTCGGTACGACAGTTATCGGCATCCACGCCCCAAACCCGGGCGGCGGCCATAACCAGCATCAACCTGGCAGACGCTCCCGCCTCCCGCAGGGGCTGCCAGCTGCTCGCCACGCTGGTACTGCCGCCGGTCAATTGCAGGCCGATAAACGGGTTACGGTATTCCGGCGCTACCGGCGCGAACTTCACCTGAATCCGGGCCGGATCCACATCCAGCTCTTCCGCAATCAGGGTCGTCAGGCCGGTATAGGTGCCCTGCCCCATTTCAACCCGGGCCAGGGTGAAGGTAATTTCGTCCTGCTTGTTGAGCTCCAGCCAGACATCCGGCGTCCATTCACCGGTTTCCGGCTCGAAGCCGGTTTGTACCGAGGCACAACCCGGGAGCGACAAGGCCAGTACCAGACTGCCGGAAGCACCGGTGCTGACTTTCATAAAATCACGGCGGTTCATGGTCATATCAGGCGCCCTCCTGCCCAGGCTGATAATGGCCAACACCGCCGGCCACCGATTCCACCGCGGCCACAATGCGGGTGTAGGTGCCGCAGCGGCACAGGTTGCCGGTCATGGCGGCCACGATGTCATCCCGGGAGGGCGAAGGGTTATTTGCCAGTAGGTGGGCAGCGGTCATGATCTGGCCAGACTGGCAATAGCCGCACTGGGGAACGCCCTCGCTGATCCAGGCCTGCTGCAGGGGATGCAGATTGCCGCCCTCAGCCAGCCCTTCGATGGTGGTAATCTCGGCACCATCCACCAGCTCAATGGCGGTGGAGCAGGAACGGGCCGGCTGGCCATTCACGTGCACAGTGCAGGCGCCACACAGGCCGGCACCACAACCAAACTTGGTGCCTTTCAGTCCCAGTTCATCCCGGATGACCCACAAAAGGGGCGTATCCGAATCTACATCCACCGTGTGCCGGTTTCCATTCACTGTCAGGCTGAACGCCATGAGCCGTTCCTCTAGTTTTTGTGTCGTGGTTTGAAGCAAGCCCGCGGGCTTACTTGACCACTTCCTTACCGTCTTTATTCACCCAGATCTTGCGCTCGCCGGAATCGACCTGGCCATTGGTGTTCCAGACTTCCCGGTTCTGGGTTGCCTCATCCACCTTGCCGTTGTCGTTCCAGATCACCCGGTCTTTACAGCCGGTCAGGGCAAAAAAGCTTGCTAACATCAACACTGCTACAGAACGTTTGGTCATGTTACTTTCCTCGTTTGTCACACTGTTCAGGCACCCTAGCGGCTGCCGTGTACTTCCCGGTTATGCTGTTTGTCCCGCTCGCTTTTGCGCACCATCACGTAAACGGCCCCGGTGCCACCGTGGTGCTTCTGGGCCGAGTGGAACGCCAGCACACTGTCCAACTCCGGCAGCCACTTGGCCAGGTAACTCTTCAGCTGGGCGATCCCGTCCGGATTACGCTCCCCTTTGCCATGCAGGATAATCACCGAGCGCAGGCCATAGCGCACGCAATCGTTAATAAAAGCGAACACTTCCCGCCGGGCCTCTTCTACGGTCATCCGGTGCAGGTCCAGCCGGGCTTCAATGGGATACTGGCCCAGCCGCAACTTGCGGAACACCCCATGCTGAATGCCCGGACGCATCCAGCTCAGTACATCGTGGGCCGTCAACGGCTCCACCATGTCTGAGGTCAGCGGGTTCAGGTCGCGCACCGGGGTCTCTACCGCAGCCTGCTGGCGTGCCAGGTGGCCAGGCGTCAGTTCCCGTGGAACCGCCACTTCCGCTTTGTTGGGTTTACGGATCCGCCGGACATCCTTCATCTCTTCGAGGAAGGCCAGGCGTTCGTCTTTACTGGTCATGACACTAACTGCTTCCGGATTGACAAGTATCAGAACTCTACCACTGCCCGGGGCTACCATAAAGCAGACAACCGACAAGGTTTGCGACGAAAATCGTAAGGTACAACAACGACCTGCTGCACTACACTGCAGAAGGACAACAATAACGAATGAGCGCCGGTAACCCGCCGCGCCACCAGGACCAGGACGAACTCCGCTATGGCCGCAGCAAACCAGGACACCACCCGCCCCCAGAATACCCGCGCGATTATGTCGTTCCTGCGGGAACACGCACCCTTTTCAAGCATGGACGACACCCACCTGGCGCACTTTGCCGAACATGCCACCCTCAGCTTCTACGCAGACGGTGATGTGGTGCTGTCACCGGAAGACGGGCTGGCCAAGCGATTCTACGTGGTCAAGCAAGGCCGGATCCGGGGCGAGCGCCAGCACAAAACCGAAGAGCGAACCGAAACCACCTTCGAAATCAGTCAGGGCGAATGCTTCCCCCTGGCCGCTCTGGTGGGCGAGCGGCCGACCCGCACCCTGCACCGGGCGGCCGGGGACACCTTCTGCCTGAGCATCGAGAAGAAAGATTTCGTAACCCTGATTTCTGAAAGCGAGCCGTTCCGGGATTTCTGCCTGCGCGGGGTCAGCAGCCTGCTGGAGCAGGTCAACCAGCGCCTGCAATCCAAGGCCATGGCCTCCATCGGCTCCAGTAACAGCCTGGACACCCCGCTGGAACGCTATGCCTTGCGCAATCCAATCGTCTGCTCCCCGGACCTGCCGGTGCGCAAAGCCGTGGCCCGGATGCACGAAAACAACGTGGGCAGCATCATCATTACCGATGACGGCCGCCACCCCACCGGCATCTTTACCCTGCGCGACCTACGCACCATGGTTGCCGAAGAAAAGGGGCCACTGGACACACCCATCAGCCAGGTAATGACGTCGAATCCCTGCTGCCTGCCGTCAACCGCCGATGCCTTCGAGGCAGCCATGCTGATGGCGGAACATCACTTTGCCCATTTGTGCGTGGTGGACGAAGAACAGCGACTCATCGGTGTGGTCTCCGAGCGGGACCTGTTCTCCCTCCAGCGGGTAGACCTGGTCAACCTTGCCCGCACCATCGGCACCGCTACCCACCTCCGCACCTTGGTGGCCCTGCGCACCGACGTTTCCAGGCTGGTGGATGCCATGCTGGCCCATGGCGCGGACTCCGGCCAGGTGGTCAAGATCATCACCACCCTGAATGATGTCACCGTGCGAAGGGTGCTGGAACTGAACCTGAAAAAAAACGATCCGGGCATTCCGTTCACCTGGCTCACCTTCGGCAGCGAAGGCCGGCAGGAACAGACCCTGCTGACCGACCAGGACAACGGCATCCTGTTCGAGACTCCGGAAGGCATGACCCCGGAACAGGTTCGTGAAAAGCTGCTGCCCTTCGCCCGCAAGGTCAATGATGAGCTGGCTGAGTGCGGCTTCACCCTGTGCAAGGGCAACATCATGGCCAGCAACCCGAAACTGTGCCTGAGCATCGGCGAATGGGACGACTGGTTTATCCGCTTTATCGATGCGTCGACCCCGCAGAACCTGGTCTATTCGTCCATTTTCCTGGATATGCGCGCCGTCTTCGGCCCGTCGGAACCGCTGCACCGGTTACTGGAAAACGTACTGGCCCGCATCCGCAAGAACGCCCTGTTCCAGAAAATGCTGGCCGGCAACGCCTTGCAGCGCAAACCGCCGCTGACCATGTTCCGCAACTTCCGTTACCTGAACGACGAGAAAAAACACTCCCTGGACCTGAAACGCCAGGGGCTGGCGCCGTTTGTGGAATCCGTCAGGGTCTTCGCCCTTGCCCACGGTGTTGAAACTGCCAACACACTGGAACGGATTGATGCACTGGCCCGCAAAGATGTGTTCGACGCCAAGGATGCCAATGCCTGGAAAGAAGCCTACAGCCTGATTCAGGCCATCCGCATGCGCGCCCACCAGGAAATGCTCGATAAAGGTGAAGAGCTGACCAACTACATAGATCCGGATGACCTGAACCCGCTGGACAGACGGATACTGCGGGAATCTTTCCGCCAGGCCCAGCGACTGCAGCAAAAACTGGAAATCACCTACCAACTATAGGCCGGCAACCATGCTCGAACAGATCAAACAATGGCTGGCCCAGCGCCGCGGCGGCGTTACCGGTGACCACGACACTGACAGCCTGCCGGCCCCGAAAACGGCCAGCGACCAGCTGCTGGCCCGTTCCCGGCTGGTCGTGCTGGACCTGGAAACCACCGGGCTCAATTTCTCGAAAGACGAAGTCATCGCCATTGGCGCGGTGGCCATTGAAAGCGGCGTCATCCACCTGAATGACCAGTTTGACCTGATCCTGCGCCGCCCGGAGCTGGATATCAGCGAAACCGTGCTGATTCACGGCATCGGGCCGGAAGCCCTGACCCAGGGCCATGAGACCGAAGATGCCCTGCTGCACCTGCTGGAGTGGATGAACGGCGATCCCATCCTGGCCTACCACTCGGCGTTCGACCAGAAATTCCTAGAGAAGACCCTGAAAGCCCAACTGGGTTACACATCCCAGCACCTGTGGATGGATGTGGCGGAGCTGTTACCGGCGTTTTTCCCCCACGCCGAGACCAAGGGGCGCGGGCTGGATAACTGGGCCGACTACTTCAATCTTCAAATTAGTGAACGGCATCACGCTGCGGCAGATGCGATGGTAACGGCCGAATTGACCCTTGCAGCGCTCAATATGGCTCAGAAGAAAGACGTAAAAACCCTGAAAGAACTGGTCGATAAACTGCATTATCAACGCCGTTTACAGCAGATGCACCGACTTTGATTTAGCCCGGCTTATCGTTGATGTCCTTGATCAAATGCAAGGCAAGTTACTGAGACTTAGACTATTTGCCAATATCCTCAAACGCATTGACCGGTAAAGTCGGAGATGACAACAAGTCGGAGAAGTATTACATGAATAATAAATTCTCTTTCCGCACCACCCCAGCAAAAACCCAGCAAAGCTCTACAACAACAATACAGGAGTGATTTTGTATGTCAGGTCATAGCTACGACGCTGAGAACTACTGGAAGGCGAACCTACGCCTTATCTTTGGCAGTCTGATCATATGGGGCCTGTGCTCCTATGGTTTTGCCATCCTGCTACGCCCCATGCTGGCCGGCATTGAAGTCGGCGGGACCGACCTCGGTTTCTGGTTTGCCCAGCAAGGCTCGATTCTTACCTTCATTGTTCTGATTTTCTTCTACGCCTGGCGCATGAACAAAATCGACGAACAATTCGGCGTACACGAGGAGTAAGAACCAATGAGCCAATTTGCAATTAACCTATTGTTTGTAGGGGGCTCGTTCCTCCTCTATATCGGCATCGCCATCTGGGCGAAGGCCGGTAGCACCAGCGACTTCTACGTTGCCGGTGGCGGTGTTCACCCGGTAACCAACGGTATGGCTATCGGTGCCGACTGGATGTCTGCGGCATCCTTCATCTCCATGGCGGGCCTGATTGCCGCCGGCGGTTACGCCAACTCCACCTTCCTGATGGGCTGGACCGGCGGTTACGTGCTGCTGGCCATGCTGCTGGCCCCGTACCTGCGGAAGTTCGGCAAGTTCACGGTACCCGAGTTCATCGGTGACCGTTACTACAGCCCCAACGCCCGCCTGGTCGCTGTTATCTGCCTGATCGTAGCATCTGTCACCTACGTTATCGGCCAGATGGCTGGCGCCGGTGTTGCGTTCTCCCGCTTCCTCGAAGTTGAAGCGACCAACGGCCTGATCATCGCAGCCGTGGTTGTATTCATCTACGCGGTACTCGGCGGTATGAAGGGCATCACCTACACCCAGGTAGCCCAGTACTGCGTTCTGATCGTTGCCTACACCATTCCGGCGGTGTTCATCTCCCTGCAACTGACCGGCAACCCGATTCCGGGCCTGGGCATGTTCTCTACCCACGCCGAATCCGGCATGCCGCTGCTGGCCAAGCTGAACCAGGTTGTTACCGACCTTGGCTTCCGCGAGTACACCGCAGATGTGGACAACAAACTGAACATGGTTCTGTTTACCCTGTCCCTGATGATCGGTACTGCGGGTCTGCCCCACGTAATCATCCGCTTCTTCACGGTTCCCAAGGTTGCTGACGCGCGCTGGTCCGGCGGCTGGGCCCTGGTCTTCATCGCACTGCTGTACCTGACTGCGCCGGCTGTAGCGTCCATGGCTCGTCTGAACCTGATGACCACCATCTATCCGGAAGGCACTGCTGCCCAGCCGATCGAGTACGATCAGCGTCCGGGCTGGATTGCCACCTGGGAAGAGACCGGTCTGATCACCTACGAGGACAAGAACAACGACGGCCGTATCCAGTTGTATAACGACAAGAACGCTGACTTCGCCGCTACCGCTTCCGAGCGTGGCTGGGAAGGCAACGAGATGGTTGTTAACAACGACATCCTGGTACTGGCCAACCCTGAAATCGCCAACCTGCCGGGCTGGGTAATCGGCCTGATCGCCGCAGGTGGTCTGGCAGCCGCCCTGTCGACTGCAGCGGGCTTGTTGCTGGCAATCTCCTCGGCGGTGAGTCACGACCTGATCAAAGGCCGACTCAACCCGAACATCAGTGAGAAAGGCGAACTGATGGCGGCCCGTATCTCCATGGCGGTTGCCATTGTGGTTGCTACCTGGCTGGGCGCCAACCCTCCGGGCTTCGCGGCCCAGGTGGTAGCGCTGGCATTCGGTATCGCGGCAGCCTCCCTGTTCCCGGCGCTGATGATGGGTATCTTCTCCAAGCGTGTGAACAACGTGGGCGCAACCCTGGGTATGCTGTCCGGTCTGATCTTCACCCTGGTGTATATCTTCATCTACAAAGGCTGGTTCTTCATCCCGGGCACCAACAACCTGGCAGACACGCCTGAAAACTGGGTACTGGGTATCTCCCCGCTGTCCATCGGTGCAGTTGGTGCTGTGGTCAACTTTGCGGTAGCCTTCGCAGTATCCAAAGTGACTGCTGAACCGCCCGTTGAGATCCAGGAACTGGTTGAAAGCGTCCGTTACCCGCGCGGTGCCGGATCTGCCCAAGACCATTAAACTGCAAGACAGCCTGAATCATTGCCTGCAATGACAGGTTGATACCGAACGGGCTTCCTCTGTGAGGGAGCCCGTTCTTTTTTGAGGATACCGATTTATGTTCTGGACTTTTGTTGCCACTGTATTCTGCGGACTGGGTGCTGCCGGTATTGCCCTGGGCATTCGTGCCGCCACCGCCAAGCGCGCGCCCAAATGGATTATCCCGGTGTTTGCCGGTGCCGGTATGCTCGGCTACCTAATCTACGGCGAATACACCTGGTATGACCACAAACGCTCATTGCTGCCGGAACAGGCCGTTGTGGTAAACACCGAACAGGAAAAGATCTTCTTCCGCCCGTGGACCTTTATTTTCCCCTACGTAACCGCGTTTTCCACGGTGGATGTAGCCAGCATCAGCAAAGATACCCCGGATTCCAATATCGTCCGGTTTACCCTTTACCGCTTCTCCCAGACCGTTACCGATGCCGTTTCGCACCGGGTTCACCTGATTAACTGCCAGAGCCGCGAGCTGGTACCGCTGGGTTCCGACGGCAGCCCCAGGGTCGACAATATGAAACTGCTGAACCTTCAGGACCCCCTGTACACAACTGTTTGCGGGGCCTGAATAACCAAGACCGGATAGCAACCCAACATGATTAGCGCCTGGCTGCTTGTACTGATTTCGATCTCCTACATCTCCCTGCTGTTCCTGATTGCCTGGGCGGGTGACCGCCACCCCGGGCTTTACCGGAACAGGTTGGCGCGAACCCATGTTTACGGTCTTTCCCTGGCGGTTTACTTCACCTCCTGGACCTTCTACGGCGCCGTCGGCCGCGCCACCCAGGAAGGCTTTGGCTTCCTCCCCATCTATCTGGGGCCCCTGCTGGTTTTCGTGTTCTTTGCGCCCCTGTTACGACGAATCATCTACATCAGCAAGCGCAACAACAGCACCTCGATTGCCGACTTCATCGCTTCCCGTTATGGCAAATCACAACTGCTGGCAGCGATGGTGGCAATCTTCGCGCTGATCGGCAGCGTGCCTTACATCGCCCTGCAACTGAAAGCCATTGCCCTCGGCTTCAACGTACTGTCCAGCACCGGCGATACCTATCAGGAGATCAGTACCGCAGCCTGGAACGATTCGGCCTGGTACATCACCCTTGCCCTGGCCGTGTTCACCGTGCTGTTCGGCACCCGCCACCTGGAGTCTACGGAACACCACCGTGGCATGATCCAGGCGGTGGCCTTCGAATCCCTGATCAAACTGATCGCCTTTGTCGCTGTCGGCCTGTTCGTCGGGTACGGGCTGTTCAACGGTTTCGGTGACCTGTTCCAGAAAGCCGCCGAGGCGGACCTGATTGGCACCCTGACCACCGACGCTATAGAGGCACCGGCGTTCCTCACCCAAACCCTGGTGGCCATGCTGGCGATTATCTGCCTGCCACGACAGTTCCACGTTATGGTGGTTGAAAACACGGACCACCGGGATTTCGAGGTTGCCCGCTGGGCCATGCCCATCTACCTGGTGATTGCCAGCGCCTTTGTGATCCCCATCGCTGCCGGCGGCTTGCTGCACGCAGACATGGCCGGAAGTGACCCGGACATCGTTATCCTTCAGCTCCCGATCATGGCCGGCGAGCAATGGCTGGCGGTACTGGCGTTTCTTGGCGGTGGCTCTGCTGCGGCCGCCATGGTGATTGTCTGCTCGGTGGCCATCGCCACCATGGTCAGCAACGAGATCATCATGCCCGGGTTGTTGCGCTTCTTCCGTCCGCGCATGAACCGGCGGACGGACCTCAGCTTCCTGCTCTTGTCCATACGCCGGGCCGCGATCTTTGTAGTCCTGCTGACCGCCTATGGCTTTTACCGAATGGCCGGGGCCGATTACAGCCTCACCGCCTTCGGACTGCTCTCGTTTGCCGCCGCTGCCCAGTTCGGCCCGGCCCTGGTTGGCGGCATTCTGTGGCGCCGGGGTAACTACACCGGCGCAGTCTGGGGCCTTGGCCTCGGTTTCCTGATGTGGTGCTACACCCTGCTCCTGCCTGCACTGGCTGCTACCGGCTGGATATCCGCCGGGTTCATCGAGAACGGCCTCTTCGGCTGGCACTGGACCCGCCCAACTGCCCTGTTTGGCTCTGAACTGGACCAGACCAGCCATGGCATTCTGTGGAGCCTGGGGGTTAACACGGGGACCTACATCTTCCTGTCGCTGGTCACCCGGCAACGTATTCGCGAAAAGATACAAATTGCCGCGTTCTTCCATGAGGCCCAACCAAAAGCGGAAAGCGCCCAGCACCAGAGCTGGCAGGGTGAAATTCTGACCTCTGACCTGCAAGCCCTTACCGACCGCTTCATGGGCGAGGAACGCTCGGAAAGCATCTTCCGGAACTACGAGCGGCGTAATGCCATTCGCCTGTATCCGCACCGGCCTGCCTCATCGCACCTGATGAAGTATATCGAGCGGCAGCTTGCCTCGGTCATCGGTGCCTCGACCGCCCGCGTCGTATTGGAATCCACCCTGACCGGTCGCGATATGCAGATCGAAGATGTGGTCAGCATCGTTGATGAAGCCTCCCAGGCCATGACCTTCAGCCGGGAATTGCTGCAATCCGCCATCGAGAACATCAGTCTCGGGGTGTCTGTGGTGAATCACCAGCAACAGCTGGTGGTCTGGAACCACCGCTACCTGGAGTTGTTCCATTACCCGAAAGGGTTTGTCCGGGTAGGCCGGCCTGTCGAAGACCTGATGCGCTACAACCTGACCAACGCCAACCTGTCGGCCCGGCGTATCGACGAGATCATAGAAGACCGTTGCAGCGCCATGCGCGATGGCAAGCCCATGTCCTACGAACGTCAACGGCCGGATGGCACAGTGGTCAGGGTAGACGGCAGCCCTATACCCGGCGGTGGTTACGTAACCACTTTCCAGGACATCACTGCCATGCGGCGCACCGAACAGGCGCTTAAGGAAACCAACATCTACCTGGAGCAACGGGTTCGGGAACGGACCCAGGAATTGCAGGTAATCAACGAGCAGATGCTCAAGGCCAAGTCCGTGGCGGAACAGGCTAACCAGAGCAAGACCCGCTTCCTTGCCTCAGCCAGCCATGACCTCCTGCAGCCCCTGAACGCTGCCCGGCTGTTTACCTCGGCCCTGTCGGGCAAGATCACCGATGGCGAACCGAAACAGCTGGTCGAGCATATCGACAGTTCACTCGGGGCCGCAGAAGAAATCATCAGCACCCTGCTGGATATTTCCAAGCTGGATGCCGGTGCCCTGGAGCCGGATATTACGGTATTCCCGGTTAACGACCTCCTGAAGCACCTGGCTACCGAGTTTTCCGCCATCGCCAAGGACCAGGAGCTGGAACTGCACGTGGTGCCCAGCTCGGCCTGGGTACGCTCGGATGCGAAGCTATTGCGGCGGGTAGTCCAGAATTTCCTGTCCAATGCCATCCGCTATACCGCAAGTGGCAAGATCCTTATGGGCTGTCGGCGCATGAAGGGCTTCCTGCGTATTGAAGTCTGGGATACCGGCCCCGGGATGTCCGAAGAGCAGCTCGCTCACATCTTCGAGGAATTCAGGCGCTTCCAGCACGGCCGGGACAAGAAGGGTCTGGGCCTCGGGCTGGCCATCGTCGACCGTATCAGTGGCATGCTGGACCACCCGGTAACCGTGCACTCAACCCAGGGCAAAGGCAGTACTTTTGCCGTCACCGTGCCCAGGGCTCCCGCAGAGCAGGTTCATGCCAGTGCCAGCAAGGCAGGCAGCAACTCCAGAAGGGTGTCCAGTCTGGGCGGCCTGAAGGTGCTGTGCATCGATAACGATGCTGCGATCCTTCAGGGAATGGTCGCGCTGCTGAGCAACTGGCAGTGCGAGGTAACCGCCGCGGAAAGCCTGGAAAGTGCCCTGAACAAGCTCGAAGGCCATAAACCGGACATCATCCTGGCGGATTACCAGCTCGATGATAACCGTAACGGGCTGGATGCCATGGACGGCATCAGAGAAGTTCTGGGAGCCGGTATCCCGGGCATCCTGATCACCGGCTACATGGCGCCGGAGGTACGTGAAGATGCGATCAGCCGGGGCTACCAGGTGCTTTACAAGCCGGTTAAGCCGGCGGCATTGCGGGCACTGGTGAACAAGCAGCTCAAACAGAAGCGCTGACACTGCACAAGGGAAAAATCAAAAGGGTGTCTCAAATATGACACCCAGGCCCGTTAGTCCACTGTATATTTTCTGATCTGCTTATATAGTTTCCTCTGAAACCATCAACGGTTAACCACAGAGGGACAGGGAATGCCACGGGGCCACGCGCTTATCATCGAGGACTCTTCAACAGCGCGCATCATTCTTGCGCGCCTGCTCGAGCGTGCGGACATTTCCAGCAAAGCCGTGGCCACAGCCGAAGAGGCGTTTCCGGTTCTTCAATCCGATCACTTTGATGTCATCTTCCTCGATCATATGCTGCCAGGCATGAACGGCTTCCAGGCCCTTGAAAAGCTGAAGAGCCTGCCGGATACCCGTGATATCCCCGTATTCATGTACACCTCCCAGAACGCCGGAAAATACATCGAAGAGGCCCGGGCGCTCGGTGCCGCCGGGGTTATCCGCAAGCAGGTGGACCGTGAGCAGCTGATGCGAACCCTGGACCTGGTTCTCTCAGACATCCCGGAGCCGGAGCACAGTGAAGCGCTCAGGCTGGCTGTGGAGAACGTCGGACAACCTGTTACCGAAGCTCCGGAACAGGCACAGAGGAAGATCAGCGGACGAATGTCCACCCTGGAGGTGGCCTACGAAGAACTGGAAGAGCAACTCAGGGAACTCAAACAGCAGCAGGAAGAAAAATATATCCATCAGGCAGAGCAAAGCAGGCGCCTGAGAAAGAACACACGATGGCTGTCGGCCGCCGTGGTAACGCTGGTAATCGCCCTGGCCTGGATAACCAGCTGGCAAGCAGGGCAACTTCAGGCCCACGCAGAACGGACCAGTGACCGCTTTGCGCTGATGCAAAGCATTATGGGTGGTCTGATAGAGCTGATTAGTAAATAGCTCGGCCCGGAAGGCCTTCTATCATTTTTCCCAGACCTGAAATGAAAAAACCCCCGGCAGCAACGCTGTCGGGGGGTTTGGTATTAAGAGCCTGACGATGACCTACTCTCACATGGGCGAACCACACTACCATCGGCGCTGGTCTGTTTCACGTCTGAGTTCGGGATGGGATCAGGTGGTTCCAGACCGCTATGGTCGTCAGG
>Ga0208015_1000039_pt1 | contig 98768 bp, 88 predicted proteins | sample 26BtaG_FD_184101 | JGI IMG/M metagenome (GOLD analysis project Ga0208015, IMG submission 184101) | Marine viral communities from Cariaco Basin, Caribbean Sea - 26B_WHOI_OMZ_CsCl (SPAdes) (version 2) | ecosystem: Environmental > Aquatic > Marine > Oceanic | place: Caribbean Sea: Cariaco Basin... | reverse complement strand
ACGAACAGAATAAATTGAAAAGAAAACAATACAAATCAAAAAAGCTGAACAATGACGTCATTGTTCAGCTTTAAGTAATAAATTTAATCCTTTAATAATCTGTATCGGTTATTTAGGACTAGACATACCTAAAGGAGACGAGCACTCGAATCTATCTAATCTCTTTCAGCAATCATTATTTCGTGCAACGGCGAGTTTCTTTCACTCCCGGATATTTCACTTAGCTCATAAAAATCTCGATGAGAATCTCGGGGTAATCCAAATATATCATTAAGTGCAGCTGCCAATAAAGGTTCTTCTGGATTGCCCAACTCTCCTAAATTGAAATAATTTTCCTTAAGTACTATGTTAGGGGAAAGGCCATCTACAAAATCGGTGTTCCCTACCTTGTTGGCGGTCTTGAATACTAATGGCAGCATAACGTATTTGTGCGACAACGAAGCTTGATTTCGACTGAATTGAGGCGCAGGGGCGTCATAAAGAAGAAAGGAGGCTTGAAATTTTCCAGTAGTATGGTCTCCCACCTGAATTGTATTTATATACGGTTTCAAACCATTAATGACCAATTCACTGGCAGAGGCAGTTCTTTTGCTTGTAAGTATATATACTTTACCCAGATTTAAACTGTTGATTGGAGACCCATTGCTGATGTGATTATCGAATAAGCCGTCCTTGGCATATTCGGTTTGGCGATCCGCATTCCAATATTCTTTATAAAAGATTTCACCATTGAATTGACCAGTTATCATGCTTGCCAAATCAGTAGCCGTTTCAACTGCGCCACCACCATTGTAACGAAGATCCAATATCAGATCAGTTATTCCGTCAGCTTTGAACCTTGCGAAAACATCATTTAATTGGGCGTCATATCTAAGGGTAAAAGAGGTATACATCAAATATCCCACTTTTTGACCGTTAATATTTAACGTGCGCGAAATAAAAACCGGATTTTCGTCGTATTGGATCTTGTTTAACAGGACCTGTTCTCCTGTCGGTACAAATACATTTCCATTATAATTGGCGAGATTAATACTATAACTATCATTTGAGAGGAGATCATTATAGTTGTTCTCATTCAATTGTGTGCCGTTAACGGCGGTGAAAATATCACCTCTTTTAAGACCTAAGATTTCAGCATCTGTATTTGGTAAAACATAACGTACATATCCAAAAACATTCCCACTATTATCAGGATACTGGACCAATCCATATTCCATTCCATTACTCATAGTCACTCCGCCTAGGGCATTTTCAATTACGGTATAGTCATTGAAAAGTTGGCTGAAACGATCTTGATCCGATTTTAAAGCATTGAAAAGAGCTTCAGGAGATTCAAATCTGCCAAAAAATCTTTCTTTCGCCTTTTGATTTTCAAATGCATCATCTGCCAATCTTCCATGATCCGCCTTATATAAATAATAATAATTTAAACCGCGGTAAATAAAATTTTGAATATCCAGGGTAGACGCGGGATAGATTTTATCATCATTATCTTCAAAACAGGAGCTAAAACACAGACAAACAGTAAGTAGAATGATATAAATACGTATTTTCATTATTTTTTATTTGAAAAAGGATTGAGCTAAAAACTTTTTATAAAACTGACTTTAATTATTTATATCCTTATAAAATACAAGATATAGGTAAATTGTTAAAAATTTGTAAAAATACATTTTTAGGATGAAAGTAATAGTGTGGAATAATGATTTATTATCCTAAGGAATAATTCAAATTATGGGCACAATAGATATTTACAAAAAGGAAAGTAACAAATCTCTTTGTTGTTCGTCATTATATAGAACAGCAGCTTAAAACACGACCAGTCCAATGGATAAAATAGAATTTACAACTTTAGTCATCCCTTTAAAGGACCGGTTGTACCGTTTGGCTAAAAGGATTTTGATTTCTGCTGATGAGGCTGAAGATGCAGTTCAAGAAGTTCTTTTGAAATTATGGAATGGAAGGCAGAAAATTGAAAATTACAATAGTCCCGAAGCATTTGCAATTACCATGACCAAGAATTATTGTTTGGACCGTTTGAAGTCCAAGCAAGCCTCTAATCTCAAAATTGTACATTCAAATTATCAAACATCCGAGAATTTGGAAAGAGATGTTGAAGCTTTCGAAGGGGTAGCATTGGTTTTTAAGATAATGGAAAGTTTACCAGAACAACAAAGAATAGTGCTTCAGTTGAGAGATGTAGAAGAATTTGAATTTGAAGAAATTGCAAAAATGATGGACAAAAGTGAAACTGCAATAAGAGTAACTCTTTCCAGGGCACGAAAATCTGTGCGAGAATCATTGATAAAAAAATATGAATATGGAATCAAATAATATAGAGCGATTACTGGATGCTTATTTTGAAGGCAATACCACCCTTAAGGAGGAATCTATTTTGATGGATTATTTCAATAACCAACAGGTGGAAGATCACCTGCTTCAATACAAACCCATATTTGTGGGATTTAAAGCGGCAAAAATGGAGCAATCTAATAGAGAGTTTAAGCTGCCTGAAACAAAAGCTTCCCGATCCTATCAGCCATGGCGATATGCGATTGCAGCAGTATTAATGATCGCTTTGGGAATTGGTGTTTTCTTTAATTCGCAACAAAAAATGTCACAAGAAGAAAAAGAGGCCTTACTCGCTTTTGAAAACAGTAAAAAGGCCATGATTTTCCTTTCGGAAAAGTTCAATAAGGGAACCGAGCAGCTTTCTTATTTGGAAGAGTTCACAATTGCAAAGGATAAGGTTTTTAAAGAAAAGTAGAGGGATGATGAACAGTGGCTAGAGAAAAGAACAAAGACTACAATTTGAGACAAGACGTTTTGAAACAATAAATACCAAATAACAAATACATATTTATGAAAAAAATAGCAATTATAATAGCATTGGCGATAGCGCCAATAATTTCTTGGGGACAAAATGCTTTTGATTCCTTCGAAAATAAAAAAGACGTAACCGCATTGGTGGTTTCAAAAAACATGTTCAAGCTTTTGAGCAAAATGGATTTGAATTCCTCAGATCCTGAAGCGCAAGCTTATTTGAGTATGGTGGATAATTTAGATAATATAAAAATTTTCACTACCGAAAATGTATCCGTATCAAAGGAGATGGATGAGGCGGTTGAAAAATATGTCTCTTCTTCAAAAAATTTGGGTGAATTGATGCGGGTGAAAGACAAAGGCCAGAACATTAAATTTTATAGTAAGGAAGGGAAGAGCGATAACTTTGTGAGCGAATTACTGATGCATTTAGAGGGAATGGTGGATGGAAAACCAACAACTGTAATTATGAGCATAACAGGAAATATTGATTTAAAACAGATTTCTAAATTGACCGCAGATCTTAAAGTTCCGGGAAGTGAGCAATTGAAAAATATTGATAAAAAGAAAACGAACTAATTATGAAATTCGCGCGTCCCATCTTACTATTTATGGCTTCCATCGCATTAATTTCATGCAATGAAAAGTCACTTCAAAAATATTTGGTTGAAAAACAAGATGATCCAAAATTTGTGAAGGTTGATATTCCAGCAAGTATGTTGGAAGGAAAAAACAGTAATTTTTCCCCTGAAGAGAAGGAGATTTTACATACCATTAAAAAGGTAAATGTTGTGGCTTATCCTTACAAAGATGATGATATAGCTCAATTCGAAATGGAAAAGAAAGAATTACAGGACATTCTTAACCAAGATAAATATAAGGAATTAACCCGCATCAAGAGCAATGATTGGAATGCTACCTTAAAATATATAGGTGAAGAAGATGCAATTGATGAAGTAATTGTTTTTGCCAGTGACAATGAACGCGGATTTGCTGTGTTTAGACTGTTGGGCGAAAATATGCGTCCCGATCAGATGCTGCAACTAATGAATTCGGCAGAAAAGAGTAAGTTGGACTTCTCCCAATTTGAAGGTTTATTTAATGGGTTTAAGGACTAAATCTCAAGTATTAGCTTAAAACAAAAAGGCTTCACCTGCCAAGTGTTGAAGCCTTTTTAATTTAAGATATGTCTTTAGATTCCAGTGTAATTTCCAGGAGTGATATTCCTCATTTCTTGCTTTACGCTTTCCGGAATCTCCAAAGTTTCAATAAAGTTTGCCATCACCGTTTTATTGATCTTAGTATTCGTTCTCGTCAGCCCTTTTAATGCTTCATAGGGATTCGCGTAGCCTTCACGTCGCAGAATAGTCTGAATGGCCTCAGCTACCACGGCCCAATTGTTTTCTAGGTCTGCGGCAATCTTTTCTTCATTTAATAAAAGCTTTTCAAGTCCTTTTAATGTGGATTGAAAGCCGATAAGTGTATGACCAATAGGAACTCCAATATTCCGAAGAACTGTACTGTCCGTTAAGTCACGTTGTAAACGACTAATAGGCAATTTTGCTGAAAGATGTTCGAACAGGGCATTAGCAATCCCTAAATTTCCTTCACTATTTTCGAAGTCAATCGGATTCACTTTATGTGGCATAGCGCTCGATCCGACTTCACCTTCTTTTATTTTTTGTTTGAAATAATCCATTGAAACATAAGTCCAAATATCTCTGTCCAAATCGATCAAAATCGTATTGATTCTTTTCATGGCATCAAACATTGCCGCAATATGATCGTAATGTTCTATCTGTGTAGTTGGAAACGAATGATAAAGTCCTAATTTATTTTCAACGAAGTTTTTACCGAAATCTCGCCAGTTTACATTTGGATAGGCCACTTTATGGGCATTGAAATTACCGGTAGCACCTCCAAATTTGGCAGCGTTCTTAAGGTCATTCATCATATTGAATTGTTCTTCAATACGCACTACAAAAACTTCAATCTCCTTTCCTAAACGTGTTGGAGAAGCTGCTTGACCGTGAGTTCTGGCCAGCATTGGGATATTTGCCCAATCTTTCGAAAGAGATTTTAGTTTGTTTTTTACTTCCGTCAAAAGCGGAACATAAACTTCAATAAATGCTTCTTTTAGAGAAAGAGGAACGGCGGTGTTATTAATGTCCTGTGAAGTAAGTCCGAAGTGAATGAACTCCTTAAACTTTTGAAGTCCCAATTTGTCAAATTCTTCTTTAATAAAATATTCTACAGCCTTCACATCATGATTGGTCACTTTTTCTGTTTCCTTGATTCTATTGGCGTCTTCAGAAGAAAAATCTTTATATAAATTTCGTAGTTGGGTGAACTTACTTCGGTCGAAATCGGCTAGCTGAGGGAGCTCTAACTCTACTAAAGCAATAAAGTATTCAATTTCAACCTGCACCCGATACCGGATAAGGGCTTCTTCAGAAAAGAAAGGAATTAGGCTAGAAGTTTTTGATGCATAACGACCGTCAATAGGCGATATGGCTTGTAAAGCATTGGTATACATTAGTCCGAATTTTTTAAGAGCACAAAGATACACAACTCAAACAAGTTTGATCCATTCAATCGATGCCTATCACAAGAAAAGAAACGATAGAATATAAAACCTACAACAAGAAATATCACGAGCTAAGCCTATAAAGATTCTTTTATTATTTCTTCAACAATTTCAGGATTTAGCAAAGTGGAAATGTCGCCCAAGTTTGAGGTGTCTTTTTCTGCAATTTTTCGAAGGATGCGCCGCATGATTTTTCCACTTCTCGTTTTTGGTAAACCTGATGTAAATTGAATTTTATCCAATTTCGCAATGGGTCCTATATGCTCTGTGATGATTTGGTTGATTTCCTTTCGCAAGTTATCGTGGACTCTGCCTTCACCAGTTTCCTTTAAAATAACAAAACCATACAGCGCGTTGCCCTTCACATCATGTGGGAATCCGACAACAGCACTTTCGGCCACGGCAGGGTGTTCATTTATAGAATCCTCAATTGGGGCTGTACCCATATTGTGGCCAGATACAATGATAACGTCATCTACCCGACCGGTAATTCTATAATATCCCGTACTGTCGCGCAATGCTCCATCTCCTGAGAAATAATAATTTTCGAAAGTTGAAAAATACGTGTCTTTATAACGCTGATGGTTTCCCCAAATGGTTCGCGCCATTCCTGGCCATGGAAATTTAATGCACAAACGTCCATTAACTAAATTTCCTTTTAATTCTTTTCCATTTTCGTCCATTAAGGCAGGTTGAACTCCCGGTAAGGGAAGAGTGGCATAGGTTGGGATTGTCGGGGTGGAATAGGGAATAGGTGATATTAAAATTCCACCTGTCTCCGTTTGCCACCAAGTATCTACAATGGGGCATCTTTTTTTGCCTATATTATCGTTATACCAATGCCACGCCTCTTCATTGATGGGTTCGCCCACACTACCTAGAATTTTTAGCGAAGAGAGATCATGGTTTTCAGAAAACTGTAAACTTTCTTTAGCCAAGGCACGGATGGCAGTTGGTGCGGTATAAAATTGATTTACCTTATGCTTTTCTATTACTTCCCAAAACCTCCCGAAATCTGGATAGGAGGGAACACCTTCAAAAAGCACAGTAGTAGCTCCGTTGATAAGGGGACCATAAACAATATAGCTATGGCCGGTTACCCATCCAATATCAGCAGTACACCAAAACACATCGTTTTCTCGATATTGAAATACATTTTTAAAGGTATGAGCCGTAAAGACCATGTAGCCTGCAGTTGTATGTACCATTCCTTTGGGCTTTCCTGTTGAGCCGGAGGTATATAAAATGAAAAGAGGATCTTCAGCATCCATTATTACTGGTTCGCAATGATTGCTGGCGTTGTCCAAAAGAGGTTGCAACCATTTATCTCGCCCTTCCTTCATTGTGATATCCGAGTTGATACGTTTCGCAACTAGAACAGTTTCTAAGTTTGGACAGGATTCTAAAGCTTCGTCCACAATTCCTTTTAAATCTATGCTCTTATTGCCTCTGTAAGATCCATCACTTGTGATAAGTAATTTACAATCTGCATCATTTATTCTTGAAGAAAGAGCTGTAGCAGAATATCCTGCAAAAACCACGGAATGTATAGCTCCAATACGGGCACATGCCAATAAGGATACGGGTAAATCTGGAATCATGGGTAAATAAATACAAACCCGATCTCCTTTTTTGATACCATGATCCAAAAGTACATTGGCAAACCTACAAACCCGATCGTGCAACTCTTGATAGCTAATATGTTCGGCCTTTTCAGATGGATCATTAGGTTCAAAGATGATGGCAGTTTTTTTACCATGTGCATATAAGTGACGATCGATACAGTTTTCTGTAATGTTCAGTTTTGCACCTTGAAACCACGAAATCTCTGGTTTCTTAAAGTCATATTCGAGTACCTTGTCCCAACGTTTTTGCCATATAAAATTTTCCTCTGCTATTTCCTCCCAAAAGCCTTCAGGATCGCGAACAGATTTTCTATAAACCTGAAAATATTCTTCTAAGTTTTTTATATGATAATTACTCATGGTTTTATGGATTTAAGGACCTTTTCTGAAATTTGATTTTTATGAAAGGAAGTAAAAATTATAGTTTAGAAATATATCCATTTATGTTGAATTGGAATTTATAAATTTAAAAATTCTGATTAAATATCCATCCAAAAACCATATTACTATTTGAAATGATAGTGAATGGACCGATATTTCTTCATCCCAAGTAAACGATAAATTATCGTTAAGGTTTCGATATTAAATTGGTGGAAAAAATTAATGCCTTTAGATTTGATGAAAATTTTAAAATAAGATTATGTTTAAATCAGTCAGAATCAAGAGTTTATTTTTATTTGTGGGTATTTTGGGATCACTAACACTCTCGGCCCAAAGTCAAGATGTTTCCGATACTGAGCTTGCTCAATTTGCCGATGCTTATATAAAAGTACAGATGCAAAACCAAGAAGCCCAAAAGGAAATGATGACCATAATAGAAGGTGAAGGTTTGGAAGTAGAGCGTTTTAGCGAAATCCAACAATCTTCAATGGATCCAAATCAGAAATCGGATGCAACTGCCGAGGAAATGAAAAAGCACGGAAGTGCAATTGCTAAAATCGAACAACTGCAACCCGAGCTAGAGAAGAAAGCTGTTAAAGAAATAGAATCTTCAGGAATTACAATAGAAAGGTTTGAATCATTGGCTTCTGTGATTCAGCAGGACCAAGGACTGCAACAAAGATTGCAGACTATTTTAATGGAACGTCAGCAGAATTAATCTAAATCTATAGATATAGTGATAAAAAGGAAGTCGGTTCGACTTCCTTTTTTACTGAATGAGAATGGTACTTTGGTTAAATTATTGAACAACTTCTAATGTTGAATATCCAAGACTCCCTTTATCCAGTTTTATTTGAGTTGTAATTCTTTCTTTTAATGCGCTTACGTGCGAAATGATGCCTACAGATTTATTTCCTTCATTTTGCATTTTTTCAAGAATGGTTATTGCTTGATCTAAAGTTTCAGGATCCAATGTGCCGAAGCCCTCATCGATAAACAAAGATTCAATTTTCACATTTCGGGCGGCAATATCTGAAAGTGCAAACGCCATGGCCAAACTCACCAAAAACGTTTCTCCGCCAGATAGCGTTTCAACCGAACGTCGGGCATTTCCCATATAATTATCAAATATTTTGAGGGTGTCGCTTTTGTCGGCTTCTTCTGGCGTCGGGATGTCAAGCAAATAACGATCGCTGAAATCTGATAATCGTTTGTTCGCAAATCCTATAAGTTGTTCCAAAGTAAGATCTTGAACAAAATTTGAAAATTTATTTCCTGTAGCATCACCAATCAAATCGTTCATGCTCTTCCACAGTGCCAGATCTTTTTTCATTAAATTGATTTCGTCCAAAACTTTTTGGTGACGCTTTCTATCCTCATCATTTTTCTCTAAACTATTCGTGATTTTTCCTATGTTTATTGAGAGTTCGTCCCATTGCTTTTTAGATTCTCCATGTAGAAGGATTAATTGTTCTAAAGCACCTTCAGTATCGTCTGCAGCACGCAGCTCTTTTAAAACTTTATCAAGCACATTTTCTTTTTCCGAAATACGTGTTTGCAATTCGCGCAATTCATTTTCACGTTTTCGAATTTTGGCTGCTCTTTCCTCGGAAATTATCGCAGAACGTAAAGCCTCAATATTTTCCAATCCCTCTTTTATAACAACATCCTTCAGTTCTCTTTCCTTTTTCAGATTTTCCGCAGAAATAGATTTCAATTTGTCGCTATTTTGTAAAATTTGCTTTTCAATGGAAGAAAGGTTTGCAATGGATTGAGTGACTCTTGAAGAGAGCATGTTGGCTTTTTCATTGATAGAATCTCCTTCATAAAGTTCCATACGTTCTTCCTTTAAAGAATTATAGGCCATCGACGTATTTTTCCAATGTTCGAAATTTGTATCCATATCTTTTAAGATGGATTGTACTTGAAATTCCCTTTTATACTTTTCCAATCTTTGGATAAACCTTGACAATTCTGTACGTTTTGTCAGAAGGATTTCCAAAGATTCTTCGTGGTTCCACTTTAAGTCCGCCGCAATGGCAGTAAGTATTTCTCTATTTTGAATTTCTTCCTCTGTGATAGTTTTAATTTCAGCTTGTAAAGAAATAATGCTGTCCGTCTGAAATTTATTTTTTGCGTTCAGGGCAATACTGAGTTGCGATTTAGTTTTTAGCGATTCTTTTTTTTCTTTTAGAAGCTCTTCTTGCGAATCGAAATATGGTTCTTCCGAGGCGTACGGATGTTCCAAAGAACCACAAAGAGGACAAGGTTCATCAGGCACAAGTTGTTCTCTATATTTTTCCAAACTTTGATGCCTGCGTTGGTGCTCTAAGTTTTTTTCTAAAATCTCGACATCATTTGATAATTTTTCGATTTCTCCACGTAATGATTCTATTGTCCTTGAATCTTCTGCAAAACTTTCTTTCGCATTTTTTAATTTGGATTTTTGAACTTCAATATTTGAATGAATTTTAATTGACTGTTCTTTTTTAGAAAGTAGATCGCCTGCTTTTTCATGCATGGCACGTTTAATCTCTAATGCCGCGCTCAATTCATCCAGAGATTTCATTCCCGAATTTTCTATGCTCTGTTGAACTGATTTTTGGAATGAATCAAATTGCGGTTTAAATAATTCTGGCTTATCTGCTTTCGCCAATTTATATCCCAATTGATTTATGTTTACAACATATTTATTGATTTGGTTTTGAAAAAGATTTGCTTCGCTCAATTTCTTCTTTTCTTCGGCCTGAAGCGTCACAATTTTGTCTCGGAATACTTCCACCTTATCCCTGGCATTTTTGATGTCGACTTTTTCCTTAATTAAAGTAGTAATAGCATCCAAGTAGGATTTTTGCTGAGTTTCTGCGTCCGTTTTAGAGTTTAGTAATTGTTTAGCTTCTGCGGAAAGTGTATTCAACTCCTTTAATGAGGTGTCGAAATCTCGTAGAATGTGAGTGTATTTTGAAAATTTTTCGTGCTTCTCTAATTCTGTTTTATAAGGTTTGAAAATTTTAAAATCGTCTTTGAGCTTTTCCTTTTCACCTTCAAGTGCCTTCCAATCTTTTTCTTTTGCCTGAAGATCTTCTCTGATCTTTATTTTATCGGCTGCTATTTGAAATGTCTTCTCAATTTGCGGTTTTGATTTATTCAGAACTTCTAATTCTTTCTTTTTTTCTGCGATTGCTTCTGAAGTCAATAATTCTATGCCTTCTAGATTGGCTTCCTTAATCTCAATATCTTTCAGAATTCCTCTATATCGCAAAAAAACGGCTTTCCCAATTTCGCGATACGATTTGGCACCTGTAATGTCTTCAAGTAATTTATTACGTTCGTTTCTTGGAGCTTGTAGCAATTTGCTGAATTCTCCTTGAGAAAGCACCATAGCTTTTATGAACTGATCATAACTCAACCCAATGATTTCATGATTTTTTTCAGGAGTTTTTGTACCAGATTCAAGAATATAACCCGATGCAACTTCCACCAACTCCTGTTTCCGTGGGTTTAAATTATTATTTCTATTGCGTTCAATAGACCAATGAGAGCGGTAATCTTTTCCATTTACGCGATATTCAACCTCTGCATAACAATGTTTCATATTTCGCGTCATAATGCCGCCATCATCTTCAAGAACGGTGTTGCTTACCACTTTTTCTACTCTCGCAATTCTGTTGAATAATGCCAGCGTAATCACATCCAAAAGTGTTGACTTTCCAGAACCTGTAGGTCCCGTTATGGCAAAAAGTCCTGCATCTGCCAATATTCCCGCTCCAAAATCTATCTCGTGCTCCCCTTTCAGAGAATGTATATTCTCAAATTTTATCTTTAAAATCTTCATAACTTATAGGTTCAATTCTTCCAAAATTTCACGAAAGGCATTTTTTAATTCTTCAGTGTTTTCAAGGCCGCCTTGCAATTCTAATTTCTTCTCAAACATTTGCATCGGTGTAACATCTGCTACATCTTTGCCTACAGCAAAGGCATCGCTCGCGCCACGGATTTTACTTTTGAAATTAAGTCGGGATTTTACGATTTCAAGATTGTTTTCTAGACTCGAATTGATCAATGCCTCAAAAGCCTGTCTTCGTTCCAAGCTTTCAGTCTCTTCATTCACGATTATTTCAGCCAGAGAAGTCAAAGCCGTTTCTTCTGAATAAGCATTAAGCTTGTTTTCCACCTCTTGAAGATTTCCTTCAAAAGTGATCAGGTTTCTATGCTTTGGAATGGGAACAATTTCAACCCTAGCGATTTTATTATCCTCAATTGTAATCACGTTTATTTGCTTGCAATCCTCTTTTTCAGAAAAGCTCAAGGGAATAGGGGAGCCGCAATAATGAATGTTCTGTTCCTGCGAAATTACTTGAGGTTTATGGATATGGCCAAGCGCAACAAAATGCGGAATCCCACCAAACATGCTTGCTTCCACACCCGCTTGATTCCCGATTTGTATCTCGCGCTCACTATCTGAGATTTCGCTTCCTTGAACGTATAAATGCCCCATCAGAATAAAAACCTCATCTGTATGATTAGCGGAATAATGAGTATTTATATTGGTGAAATAATTGCGCAGGCCAGATTTGATTTGTTCTATTTTGGTGGCATAGGTTTCTCCCGCAACAGACTTTCGAACATCCCTGTCTTTTAGAAAAGGAATAGCGGCCACTACTATTTTTTCGTTATTCTTTTCCACAGAAACAAACATTTCTGTTATTTCTTCAGTCGCACCGCCAATTACACTAATGTCAAATGCTTTTAGCAATTCGGCAGGGGCATTCAAAACTGCTGCGGAATCGTGGTTTCCTCCAGTTAAGATAATCTTGCAATCTAGATTGATCAACCTTTTCAATAGATCGTAGTATTGTTTATATGCTGCTTGTGAAGGATTTGCTTGATCAAAAATATCTCCAGAAACTAGTAGAACATCTATATTTTCGCTTTTAATATATGCGATTAACCAGTTGAAAAAAAGATCGATGTCTTCGCTTAAATCATATTTATGAAGCTGTTTCCCGATATGCCAGTCGGAAGTGTGAAGGATTTTCATGCCGTAAAATTATTGTGGATTGTAAATTTATAATAATACGGATTATTAAGGTATGGATAATGGAATAGTTGTTACGGAAGTTTTATAGACGTATGTTTTTATAAGAATCTCAATTTTTCTTTAAACATATTAAATAGATTCTTTTTGGGAAGCTTGAACTATTTTGGAATTAATCTGCGGAACGGGCAATCCCTAGAGGGCGAAAATGCTCCACTTTGTTCTCAATAGGTTTTAAACTTTGAAGGTATTTGTATATAGCGACCAGATCGTCTTCTTCCATTCCGGAAAGCATATACCAAGGCATTATGGTATTGACGGCTTTCGGCGCAAGTTGTGGCAGACTGTCGAGGTTATTGTAGGCCTTAAAACGTTCAACAAAATCATCTGAGGACCATTTCCCAATACCAGATCCCAAATGGGGCGTTATATTTGCCGAAACCGTCGAGCCGTTTGGACCTTTAAATTCACGGCCACCTGCAAACGCCAATTCGGGAATAATTTGACCTTGCTTCACTTGTGTGTGGCACTCCATACAGGCAGCAGCGTTTGTAAGGTATGCCCCGTAAGATAAGGTATCACTTTTCTTTGGTTTTATACCAAGATGAGCATCTTTTGGAATTGTGTTTACTATAAAATTCATCGGGAAATCCAAAGAATGATCGGGATTGGGATTATCTATTGGTTGCAAACTGCGGATATAGGCAATAATGTCATAAATATCTTCTCGGTCCATTTTTCCGTAATATGGGTAAGGCATTAATGGAAAAAGAGCTTCATTATTTTTGGTTACCCCACTGGTGATAGTTCTAAAGATTTCACCATCGGTCCAATCTTTAAGATTGTAGGGAGTGATATTCTTGGAATATAATTTCCCCGGCATGTCTGTTTTCTCATCAAAATATTCTCCTCCCTTTCCTAAAGTTCCTGGAACCAAGGGGCCAGAAAATTTACTCCAATCTCTGGTTGAATGACAATCCATGCACAAAGAGACATGATTGGCCAAATATTCGCCTCGTTTAATTCTTTCCGGCGTTATGTCAACTTTGATATCGGACATAAGTGGAACTTTCGGAAGCGCAAATTTTACATAAATGGCTACTGCGCCAATTATTACGATTAATAGTCCAAGAAGGATTAAAAGCACTCTTTTCATAGCTCAGTAATTTTATCTAAGTTATGAAAAAAAGGAATACAAAAGTCAGGTGCTAAGGTGTGTTATATTTTTATCAATCTGGTTTTCAGGGGTTAATGTGTTGTTGGCGAAGGTAATTTGATACCTCTAATAACCTCTTTTAAGATCAACTGCATCTACTAATTTTTCACCATTTTTCATTGCTTTATAATTACGCAAGATCTTTTTAACGGCAGATTTTGGGTTTATATTTCCGGCAGTATGGGGTGTAATAATGATTTTTTCATTATTCCAAAAAGGATGATTTTTAGGCAACGGCTCAATGTGGAAAACATCCAATGCAGCACCGGAAAGTTGTCCTTTTTCAATTGCGGAAATTAAATCATTGTCAACCAGCTGTTCGCCCCGCCCAATATTGATTAGATAAGATCCTTTAGGTAGAATATTAAAAACTTCAGAATTTAAAATCCCTTCAGTCTCTTTTGTAAGCGGCAAAGCGCAAATTAAAATGTTGGCAGTTTTTAAAAAGTCACTTCTTTGAGAATCCCCGTGGAAAGTCTTAATTTGACCAATATCTTTTTCAGATCGCGACCATCCCGTTACTTTGAAGTTATTTTTAAGCAATAATTTTCCTATCGTTGTTCCAACCGAGCCAATTCCCATTATCCCGATGGTGGTTTCCTCGGGACGCATATAGGAATGAGACTCCCATTTTGCTTCTTGCTGTTGTTGAAAATAAACTGGCAACCCTCGCATATAACTTAATGTTAGAGCAAGCACAAAATCTGCAATATCTCTTTTGTGAATGGGGTCATTCACTTTCGTAATGAGTACGTTTTCAGGTAAGTTTTTATGTGAGGTTATATGATTGATCCCCGCGGCCATTGAAGCAATTACTTTTAAATTTGGATAGTTTTCAAAAGCACCTTCGGGGGCCCCATGTGCCAATACAAATTGGGTTTTTTCTCTTTCAGAATCATTCGGGAATAATTCAACCTTAATGTCTTCTGAATTTTCTTTAATTGCAATTTTCCATTTCTCAACAAGATCCTTTTTAGGGTAAATAATCACGATTTTTTCTACTGACATAATAGATTTTTTTAAAATCAGAAATTCAAGTTTTAATTTAAAGAAGAGAAATCCGAAGTTCTATTTATATGAAAGAATAAAATCAATCAGGATTTCGACACTTTCTTGATCTGTAATATAACCAATTTATAAATATAATAATTCCTGAAAGCGCTAGAGGATCCTTACGTTTACTTACTAAAAAATTTCATTTAAAAGAACACGCAACTTAATAGCGCATATAAACGTTATCAATATATCTCAAAAGTGTCGTCACTTAGAAATTTTGAATGGTAAACTTTTTTCATTTCTAAAAAGAACAATTCACATTAACTTTTAACGAGAAAAAAACCAAAGAATTTGTTCTGAATCGCATAAAAAAACTACTATTATTGGAAATTGAAAAAGGAGTTATAAGTGATACGAACCTGCCTTCTAGGCATCATTAGTATTTATTCTGATTTTGTTTGCCACCCACCTTGAATAGAAATTTTCTTTTCAGATTGTACCGATTAAATTTAATATTCACATTGCCAACTTATACAGAACTACGAACTACTGAACAACACCAAATAAATAACGTATGATATCATATACTTTAACTGAAATAAACAACTTAATAAAAGGAGAGCTAATTGGAGATACAACGCAATTAATCAAAGGTCCAGAGGAGTTACGAAAAGCTAATAGCAATCAAATTACATTTATAGGAAGCAAAAAATATGCAAAGTATTGGCCAGATTCCAAGGCATGTATAGCCTTAATTGGAGATGAATTAGAAATAGAGCCAGGGGAGAATAGAGCTTTCCTTAAAGTTGATAATGTAGATCTAGCCATGGCCGAAATATTGGATCTTTTTAGCTCCTCAACACCTGTTTTTGATATCGATATTCATCCAACCGCCGTAATCCATGAAAGTGCAAAAATAGGCGATGGCTGTAAAATAGGTGCCAATTGCTACATTGGGAAAGATGTTGAAATAGGAAATGGTGTAATTTTATATCCGAATGTTTGTGTGTTTGATGAATCCATTATTGGTAATAACACTGTCATTTGGTCGGGAACAGTAATCCGAGAGCGATGTATTGTTGGTAGCCATTGTATTTTCCACGCTAATGTAAGTATTGGGGCAGATGGATTTGGTTATAGACCCAGTGCTGACGGGAGAGGTCTGGTTAAAATTCCACAGATTGGTAATGTTATTATCGGCGATTATGTTGAAATTGGCGCAAATTCATGTGTAGATAGAGCTAAATTCAGTTCAACTATTATTGGAGACGGTTGTAAAATTGATAATCTTGTTCAGGTGGCCCACAATAGTATAATGGGACGTTCTTGTATTATGGCTGGCCATAGCGGATTGGCAGGGTCAGTTACTCTGGGCGATGGCGTAATTATTGGTGGAAGCGCTTCTATAAAAGATCACGTAACTATCAATTCTGGTGCTACAGTAGGAGCAGGATCAGGAGTTATGAATGATGTTGAAGCCGGAAAAACGGTTTTGGGATATCCTGCTCAAGATGCAAGAGATATGTTAAAACAATGGGTCGCAATCAGACAGTTGATGAAAAACAGATAGCTTCAAAATCCGTCAATTTTTATCGTTATGCAGGATAATCTGTTTTCTAGATGTATTTCTAAAATGCAAAACATCGTAAAAGACCAGAATTATTAAATAATTCTAACTAAATTTGCAATTCATGAAAGCAGTTTTCCATAAAATAGTGTCTATGTCGCTGGCGATCTTGGTGTTATTTACCACTATGTCGTTTACTGTGGATATTCACTATTGTGGAGAAACTCTTATCGATTTCTCGCTCTCCCAAAATGCACATACTTGCGGAATGGAAACAGAGCAGCCTACTAAGGATTGCGAAACTGGTATTCCCGAGGATTCCTGCTGTAGCGATAAACAAATAGTCATTGAAGGACAAGACGAAATAAAAATGTCCGTTGACACCCTAAATTTCGACCAACAAGTATTTGTCGCTTCATTTTTCTACACCTATATCAATCTTTTTGAAGGTCTGGATACCAATGTAATTCCGTTTAGGGATTATAAACCTCCCTTGCTCATACGGGATATTCAGAAGCTTCACGAGTCTTATTTACTTTGATTTTAAACATTTTCCTGTCCGTCCTGATAGCTATCGGGATCGAATAGGAAAAATATGCCCTATGGTTACTGCCATTCTGGGCCCGTTTTGTGTCGTCTAATTTTCTGTTTTACAGAATCTTATTCAATGTTTAACTGTTTAACAATCAATACAAATGCTAAATAAAAGCATAAAATTTCTCATAGAGAACAAGCTGGTAGCCGTCTTGTTGCTCGCCCTATTTGTCGGTATGGGGGTGGTCAATGCCCCTTTTAACTGGGATACTGGTTTTCTACCCAGCAACCCTGTAGCCGTTGATGCCATTCCCGATATCGGTGAAAACCAACAAATCGTTTATACTGAATGGGAAGGTCGTTCCCCACAGGATATCGAAGATCAAATAAGTTACCCTCTCACCACTTCACTTTTGGGGATTTCTGGGGTGAAGACCATCCGTAGTTCTTCAATGTTCGGCTTTTCGAGCATCTATATCATTTTTGAAGAGGATGTAGAATTCTATTGGAGCCGAAGCCGCATCTTGGAAAAATTAAATTCCTTGCCCGCCGGTTTGCTGCCTGATGGCGTAAACCCATCCTTGGGGCCAGATGCCACGGGCTTAGGACAGGTTTACTGGTACACCCTGGAAGGCCGCGATAAAGACGGCAACGTAACTGGGGGTTGGGATCTGCACGAATTGCGAAGCATTCAAGATTACTATGTAAAATATGCGCTTTCCTCGGCAAGTGGGGTTTCTGAAGTAGCATCGATTGGAGGTTATGTACAGGAATACCAAATTGACGTAAAACCTGAGTTGATGCGGCAATACAATATCAGCCTCTCGGAAATCGTAAAAGCAGTTAAGGAAAGCAATAAGGATATCGGCGCCCAAACGATGGAGATCAATCAGGTGGAATACTTGGTGCGGGGTCTGGGGTATATCAAGTCCATTGCTGACATTGAAGAAGCCGTTGTTACTTCAGAAAACTATACTTCCATTCGGATCAAGGATATTGCAAAGGTAAGCTTGGGCCCAGCGCCCCGAAGAGGGATTCTGGACAAAGAAGGCGCGGAGGTTGTAGGTGGCGTTATCACGGCGCGCTACGGGGCAAACCCGATGGAGGTTATCAACAATGTAAAGGAAAAGTTAGAGGAACTTAAATCCGGTCTGCCTTCAAAAGTTCTTCCGGATGGCACCAAATCACAACTTACCGTGGTTCCTTTTTATGACCGTTCCATACTTATACAGGAAACCTTAGACACACTCGACGAGGCATTAAGCCTGGAAATACTCATCACCATATTTGTGATTATTGTGATGGTCTTCAACCTTAGAGCCTCCGTACTCATCTCTGGGCTCTTGCCCGTAGCGGTATTGATGGTATTTATCGCGATGAAGTTCTTTAACGTGGACGCCAATATTGTGGCCTTATCCGGTATCGCGATTGCCATTGGGACGATGGTGGATATTGGGATTATCCTCACAGAAAATATAATAAGGCATCTGGATGAGGAAAAGGTCCGCTATGTAGAAACTGGTGTAAAACAACCTATTAATACGGTTGTTTATGATGCCAGTGCCGAAGTTTCTGGCGCCATCCTAACCGCTGTACTGACTACGATTATCAGTTTTATTCCTGTGTTTACAATGATAGGGGCGGAAGGAAAATTGTTCCGTCCATTGGCCTTTACCAAAACTATGGCAATCGCGGCTTCCTTTCTGGTAGCCCTATTTCTAATTCCACCTTTTGCTGCCTTTTTCTTCCGAAAGAGAAGCATTAAGAAAGTTACTGCCAATCTGTTCAGCGGAATATTAGTCGTGCTCGGGATTACAGCAATTGTTTTTGGATACTGGCTAGGACTGATTTTAATTGGCTTCGGCATCACTGGCCTCTTAAAAGATGAAACGTTTGCTGCTAAAATATCCGACAGACTAATTCTTTCTGATAAACGTGCCAATACCATCAATATATTTATTTCTGCGCTGGCGGTGGTCTTCTTACTGGCAGAGTTCTGGCGTCCGCTGGGCGTAGATAAAAGCATCTTCTGGAACCTGTTATTTGTAGGGCTTATCTGTTTTGGACTATTGGGATTGTTCTGGTTGTTCCAACATTTTTATACGCGCATTCTTCGTTGGGCACTTCGGAATAAGATTTTATTTCTTTCAATTCCGACGCTTATAGTAGTTCTCGGAGTCTTGATTTGGCAAAACACGGGCAAGGAATTTATGCCTTCCTTAAATGAAGGTTCCTTTCTTTTGATGCCTACTTCTATGCCCCATTCAGGAGTAGAAGAGAATAAACGGGTGTTGCAGCAAATGGATATGGCCGTGGCTGGCATTCCCGAAATTGAAACCGTTGTTGGAAAAGCAGGACGAACAGAGTCCGCTCTTGACCCCGCACCCTTATCAATGTATGAGAATATCATTCAGTACAAGCCGGAATACGCGCTGAATAAAGATGGGAAGCGACAAAGATTTAAAGTGGACAAGGATGGACTTTTTATTCTTAAGGACGGTGGTCTTGTGTTGAATCCGAACAGTAAGGCAGCAAAAAACAATAATGATGACGATTCAGAAACCAAGGATACGTTTTTCGTGGAAACCGAAGATCTCATCCCAGATAAGGACGGTGAGTTTTATAGAAACTGGCGACCTGAAATAAAATCGACAAACGATATTTGGGATGAAATTGTGCGGGTGACCAGAATCCCCGGCGTTACCTCTGCTCCAAAATTACAACCTATTGAAACCCGATTGGTAATGTTGCAAACAGGAATGCGCGCGCCAATGGGGATTAAGGTCCTCGGCCAAGATCTTGCGATGATCGAAGCTTTTGGAATAGAGCTCGAAGAGATTTTAAAACACGCTGAAGGCGTAAAAGTAGAGGCCGTGTTTGCAGATCGTATTGTCGGGAAACCCTATCTGCTAATCGACATTAAAAGAGATCGCCTAGCACGTTATGGAGTTTCTATCGGGGACGTGCAGGAAATCCTGCAAGTGGCGGTAGGCGGGATGCCCTTGACGCAAACCGTGGAAGGTAGAGAACGCTACAGCGTACGTGTACGATATCCGCGGGAACTACGCGCTAATCCAGAGGATTTAAAGAATATTTACGTGCCAGTAGAAAATGGCAATCCGGTGCCATTGGGTGAACTTGTGAATATTCGTTATGAACAAGGGCCACAAATGATCAATAGTGAGGATACGTTTTTAGTAGGGCACGTTTTATTCGACAAACGCGAAGGGTTTGCGGAAGTGAATGTGGTGGAAAATGCACAGGCCTTGATCAAAGAGAAAATTGACAAAGGTGAGCTAACCGTCCCCAAGGGGATAACCTATCAGTTTACAGGCACTTATGAAAACCAATTGCGGGCCGAGAAAACACTTTCCGTAATCGTGCCTTTGGCCTTGGGGATCATCTTCTTGATCCTATACTTCCAATTCCGCTCGGTATCTACCGCCCTAATGGTATTTTCTGGTATCGTCGTAGCTTTTGCCGGTGGTTTCCTAATGATTTGGTCGTATGGACAAGGTTGGTTTTTAAACTTCGACTTTTTTGGAGAAAACCTTCGGGAAATGTTCCAGATGCACACCATCAATTTGAGCGTGGCCGTATGGGTAGGGTTTATCGCCCTCTTCGGAATTGCTACGGATGATGGCGTTGTAATGGCCACCTATCTCACCCAAACCTTTGACAAGAATGATCCAGAGGATGTTGATGAAATTCGTTCGTCTGTAGTAGAAGCAGGTAAGAAGAGAATTCGCCCTGCCTTGATGACTACCGCTACCACTATTCTGGCCTTGTTGCCAATTCTCACTTCGACAGGGAGAGGAAGTGATATCATGATCCCGATGGCCATTCCAAGTTTTGGAGGGATGCTGATTGCCTTGATCACCCTTTTTGTAGTCCCTGTATTGTTCAGTTGGAGAAGGGAAGCAAAATTGAAAAGACGTTTAAGAACACTTAAAGAAAACTAAAGATTTGAGGTTGGAAGTTGGAGATTGGAAGTTGGAGATTGGAAGTTGGAGATTGGAAGTTGGAGATTGGAAGTTGGAGGTTGGAGGTTGGAACTTGGAAATAGGAATTTTGAATGTTCTTAAAAAATATACAGAAGTTATGATAAAATCGTACAAGGATTTACAGGTACATAAGGAAGCGTTTTCGTTGGCTATGGATATATTTTGGCGAACAAGAAAATTTCCTAAGGAAGAAATATATTCACTCACTTCACAAATCGTGCGCTCCTCGCGTTCTGTGTCAGCTAACATTAGTGAAGGTTGGGGAAAACGACAATACGAGGCAGTTTTTAAACAGCAGCTTATAAATGCATTAGGTTCGAATTCCGAAACACAAGATTGGCTAGACTATGCGTTGGCTTGTAACTATATAGAAAAAGAAGAGCATTCCGTATTTACTAAACGTAATGAACAAATAGGAAAAATGTTGACCAAATTATATCAAAACTGGAAAAGCTATGAATAAAATAAATTTCATAAAAGTAAAAGAGAATATACAAATGTTAATGTCGCATTTCAGGCTTCCAGCTTCCAGCATCCAACTTCTATTTATAATCTTTTTAATGTTGATGAGTGGTTTTGGTTATTCACAAAATCTACAATTCTATATTGAAGAGGCCATAGGGAACAACCCCAATATTCAAGCTGTGGAAAAGCAACACGCAATTTCAACGGAAAGGATATCTGAGGTAAATACGCTTCCAAACACCGAGTTTTCCGGTGGGTATATGTTAGGAGAGGAGATGCCGATGATGCAGCAGGGCGAGTTTTCGGTAATGCAGATGCTGCCTTGGTTTGGAACTATTTCTGCTCGGGAAAAATATGCGTCAGCAATGGCGGATGCAGATTTTGTGGAGATTGAAATCGCCAAAAGGAAAATAGAAATGGCGCTGTCGCAATCCTATTTCCGTTTATATACAATTTCTAAAAAGCAGGAGGTATTGGATTCCAATGTTGCCCTTTTAAAGGTTTATGAACGGATGGCATTGACTTCGGTGGAAGTAGGGCAGGCCTCGGCAGTATCAGTCTTGCGACTACAAATGCGACAGAATGAACTCCTTGAAAGGAAATTAGTATTGGAACAGGATTATGCGGCGGAACTAACGGCTTTCAACAAGATTATGAACCGTCGGGAAATCGCGGATATTTCTATTGTCGATAGTCTGACAGTGCCAGAGAAAGACCTTGAGATAGATTTTGACAGTCTTAAACTTCATCCTGAATTGATGAAATTTGAGGAGCTGAACAAGGTAGTTTCCCAAGCCGATGCGCTCAACAAAAAAGAGAGCGCTCCAGGCTTTGGTGTAGGGATGGAGTATATGCTTTATAACGAAGCTCCAGACATGCTAATGCCAATGGTATCGATTTCTATTCCAATTTTCAATAAGAAATATAAATCTGTCGCTCGGCAAAACAAGCTCAGATATGAAGAACTTGACGTTCAAAAACAAGCCTCTCAAAACGCGTTGATAGCAGAATTACAAACCGCTGTTAGAAGCAGAAACGCGGCGCGAATAAGTTTGGAAACTCAAGATAAGAACTTAAAACAAGCAGAAAACGCGAATGAAATTCTGTTGAAGAATTACGAAACAGGAACCATAGATTTTAGAGAAGTTTTGGATGTGCAGGAATTGCAATTGCAATTTCAAATAAACAAAATCCAAGCTATTGGCGACTATTTCAAGCAAACGAGTGTCATTGATTATTTTATAGGTAAAGGGATTAATTAAACGAATTAAAACCCCAAAGGTTTTCCTCCTACGCTGAAAAATTTTCGGCGGACAAGTTTCAACCTTTGGGGTTTGGAAACCGCTAAAATAAAATTGAACTGAGAAATATGGATTCTCTAAAACTTTAAAACCTATACAAAATGAATCATCTAAAATTCTTTACAATTCTACTTTTAATAGGCTGCGGTCAAATGTCTGCGCAAATGGTTGAAGGCAATTCTGATAATTTACCAGTTCGTGAATATACGCTTGTTATAAAGGAAGAAATGGTCAACAAAGCAGGTAAATCAGTCAAGGGAATGACGGTAAACGGAACTATTCCAGGACCAACTTTAGAGTTTACGGAAGGTGAATACGCCGTTATTTATGTGAAAAACGAAATGAAGGTAGAGACTTCCATTCACTGGCACGGATTGTTGTTGCCAAATTTTATGGATGGGGTGCCTTATTTAACCACGCCACCAATCAAACCAGGAACAACTTTTAAGTATGAATTTCCTATTAGGCAATCGGGTACGTATTGGTATCACTCCCATACAATGCTTCAGGAACAAAGTGGGGTTTTTGGGTCCTTATTGATTCATCCGAAGGAAAAAACAATGGAATACGATCACGATTTAATAGTTATGTTATCAGATTGGACCAATGAAAATCCGCACAGTATTATGCGAAACTTAAAGCGAGGCAATGAATGGTACCAAATGAAAAAAGGAACCGCAACTCCATTAAACAAAGTTATAGCCCGTGGTGCCTTGGGCGCGCAACTAGATTTTTGGCGGCAAAGAATGGGAGGAGCAGACATCGCCGATGTTTATTATCCCGCATTTTTAGTCAACGGAGAAGAATCAATTGACTACTCCAACTACCAACCAGGAGACAAGGTGCGATTACGTGTTATCAACGGTTCCGCTTCCTCCCAATTTTGGATGACGTTTGGTGGAGAGTCCCCTTTATTGGTGTCTTCAGATGGAATGGACGTGGTTCCGGTTGCACAGAGCAAAACCTTTATTGCCACTGCTGAAACCTATGACTTTATAATTACGATTCCTCAAAAGGGTAAGATAGAATTACGGGCAATGGCACAGGACGGTTCGGGAACCACCACAGCTTATTTTGGAGACGGAGAGATTTTACCAGCTGAAGTTATCGCTAAACCAGACAAGATTAAGATGATGCAGGAAATGGCTAAAATGGATATGAAAATGGGAGCGCATGCCTTGAAATTCCGTCCCAAGAAAGATGAGCGATATAAGATGAAGGAAGAGTATGGGATGCAAATGGGCGCAATGAATATGGAGGAAGGTAACACGGATATGCAAATGCCGAAAGATGCTGCAATGGACGAGAAAGTAGACCATTCAAACCTGCCTGCCACCAAGGCAGGAATGAACCATCCCAAAACGGAAATGAAAATGGATTCATCTAAAACCAAGGCAGGGATGGAAATGGATCATTCCAAGATGGATCATTCCAATAAAGGGAAGAGATCAGATTCGCCTTCAAAAATGGAGGGCATGGATCATTCAACTATGGATGGAATGGACCCGCCTGCCGCACGGGCAGGCATGTTTGCAGAATATAACTACGATTATCTAAAGTCCCCAGAAAAAACGGATTATGATAAGGACCTTCCTATTAAGGAAATACTTCTAAACCTAACAGGGAATATGCAACGCTATGTTTGGAGTATAAATGGGGTTCCTTTAAGCGAGACGGATAACATAAAAATAAGTGGCAAGGAAGTTACCAGGATTACTTTTAACAACCTAACCATGATGCACCACCCAATGCATCTTCACGGACATTTTTTTAGGGTCATAAACAAAAATGGAGAATATTCCCCTTTAAAACACACCGTAAACGTTGCGCCTATGCAAGAAGTAACCATAGAATTCAGCGGCAACGACGGTGATGAAAATGGCGATTGGTTTTTTCACTGTCATATATTATATCATATGATGAGCGGAATGGCGAGAGTGGTTAGTTATGAGACTCCTCGTGATCCACGAATGGAGCCATATCCCGTAAAAAAATTAATTAAGGAGGCAGACGAGTTTTATACTTGGTCTACCCTTGACGCTGCTTCGCACATGGCGGAATTTAAATTTGTGGCTTCAAACATTCGAAATCAATTTAATATTTCTGCGGAGTATGGTTGGAACCAAAATTTGGAAGCCGAAGTAAGTTATGAACGTTATCTACACGATTATTTTAGAGTGTTTGGGGGTGTGAATTTTGAAAACGAAATGGAGGATAGTCTAGATGAAATATCCACCACCGCCATTGCAGGAATTAGGTTTTTAACGCCCTACCTCTTCAATCTTGACGTTCGAATTGACAGCAAATTAAGACCGCAAATAAGTCTGAGTAAAGAAATCCTCATTTTCCCGCGCACTGCCATTTTTGGTAGCTATGAATATCAAGCAGATTTTGGATGGGTGAACGACCTTCCTATGGGAGATAATTTTATGAATGAAGTTACTTGGAAGGCAGGAATAGAATATTATTTATCACGAGACTTTTCATTGATGGCAAGCTATGACAACCGATTTGGCGCAGGTGGCGGTCTTTCGATGAGGTTTTAATCAATAATTATAAATCAATTAAAAACGAGTACTAATTTAAATCAAAATCAAAATGAAGAAAGTAAGAGTAACAACAGCAATGATTGCAATGGCTTTTATAAGCCTAACAGCAATGTCGTGTAAAGACGGAAAGACGGAGCATAACGAAGAGGCAGGTATGCATTCTGAAATGAATCACGAGGAAGGTATGAACCATGACAATATGAGTGCCTCTAATACTGGGATGGATTCCAACACTCAAAACTCCCAAGCTAAGCAAGTGTTGACAGAATATATGACGCTTAAAGACGCATTAGTAGCGACGGATGAAAAAGCTGCTGCCGATGCAGGTAAGAAGCTTCAAAATACTTTGCAAGCTTTTGATGTGAGTAGTTTTACTGCTGAACAACAAACGGAGTTGAAAGATATTATTGAAGTAGCAACGGAGCACGCAGAGCATATTAGTAGAAGCGATATGGCTCATCAACGCGAACATTTCCAAATGTTGACAAAGGATGTTACAGATATGGTTGCAATTACTGGCACGGAAAACACCTTATACCAGCAATTTTGCCCGATGTACGCTGATGGTGGTGGCGCATGGTTAAGTATGGAGAAAGAAATTAAAAATCCATATTTCGGAAGCAAAATGATGAAGTGTGGAAAAGTGCAAAAGGAGATAAATTAATTACAACCTGCAAGGTATTCCCCGCCCTTCAGCGGGGTTCCTTGTAGGTTTTACAGAAAAATAAATGATAAAACTCCTAAAAATCATAGCGCTAATTTTACTGGTAGCTTTTGTGGGAATTCAGTTTATACCCACAGAGCGCAACCAAAGCGATCTTGTGCCAAAAACCGATTTTCTGGTGGTCAACAATACTCCGTCAAAAATCGGTAATTTACTGCAAGTGGCTTGTTATGATTGTCATAGCAACAATACCATTTATCCCTGGTATAACAAAGTGCAGCCAATGGCGTGGTTTTTAGAAGATCATATTTTAGAAGGAAAAAAAGAGTTGAATTTCAGTGAATGGGACGAATATTCCAATCGCCGGAAGAACAGCAAGTTAAAATCAATTATTAGCCAAATTGAGGATGATGAGATGCCACTTTTCTCCTATACTTTAATTCATAGGGATGCTGTGTTTACAGATACTGAAAAAAAGGAGGTTGTTGAGTATATGAAGTGGATAAAAGATAGTTTACAATAAATTCTGAACGCACTAAACAGGAAATAAAATGGCACACCAAGAACACAATCATCATACTGATCAATCTAGATCTGAGAAGGAACATAATCATTCCCATCACGACCAGGACCACGACGATATGGGCCACGACCATCACAGAATGATGATAGCCGATTTTAAACGCAGGTTTTGGATATCGCTTATTTTGACGATACCCATTTTGGCATTATCGCCAATGATCCAGGCAATGCTAGGGGTGGAGTGGGTTTTTCCAGGCAGTGGTTATGTGCTTTTTGGGTTGTCGACCATCGTCTATTTTTATGGAGGGTGGCCATTTTTATCAGGTTTGATAAGCGAGTTGAAGAGCAAATCGATAGGGATGATGACGCTCATCGCCGTCGCTATCTCTGCAGCTTATTTCTATAGTTCCGCGGTTATTTTTGGATTCGAAGGCCAAACCTTCTTTTGGGAATTGGCAACGCTTATCGTAGTGATGCTTGTTGGGCATTGGCTGGAAATGCGGTCTATTTTGGGAGCCAGCAAAGCTTTGGAAGCTCTGGCGGCCTTAATGCCAAATGAGGCAAACCTGGTGGAAGGGAGCCAGACACGAAAGGTGAAAATAAGTGAGCTAAACGAAGGTGATATCATTTTGATCAGACCCGGAGAAAAAGTTCCTGCTGATGGGATAATTGTTGAAGGTGAAAGTGACCTTAATGAAAGTATGCTCACTGGCGAAAGCAGACCCGTTACCAAAACCGTGGATGATGAGGTTATCGGCGGTGCCATAAATGGAAATGGGGTTGTAAAAGTACAAGTTAAAGGTATTGGCGAAGATGCCTATTTATCAAAAGTGATAAATATGGTGCAAGCTGCCCAAAAACAGAAATCAAAATCCCAGCGCTTGGCAGACGTAGCCGCAAAATGGCTTACCATCATCGCTTTAGTGTTAGGTTTTGGAACTTTCTTTACGTGGTTGGCATTGGGCGAAACGATGGCATTTGCAATGGAACGTATGGTAACGGTTATGGTAATCTCTTGTCCGCACGCCTTGGGGTTAGCTGTGCCATTGGTTGCCGCAATATCAACAAGTATATCAGCGAGAAATGGATTGTTGATTCGCAATAGAACAGCCTTTGAGTCTTCTCGAAAAATAACGACTATAGTATTTGATAAAACAGGAACACTTACCAAGGGTTCACACGAAGTAACACGCATTGTTTCATTATCTTCAAACTATGACAAAACAGAGTTATTAAGATATGCCACTGCCGTTGAAAGTCCATCTGAGCATCATATTTCCAAGGGATTAAGGCGAAAGGCTAAAGAGGATAAATTGGATATTCCCTCAGTAACCGACTTTAAGTACACGGCAGGTGTAGGTGTAAGTGGAATCGTAAATGGCCAAAAAGTGCAGGTGGGTGGATTTTTATTGCTGGAACAATTGAAAAAATCTGTTGCCGAAGATAAAGAGGAAGGAATTGAAACCAAGATATTCACCATTATTGATGGCGAGTTGATTGGCTTTATAACCTTTGCAGATGAAATTAGAGAAAGTTCTTATGGCGCTATTAAAACCCTTCAGAAAAACAATATAAAAGTATCCTTGCTCACAGGCGACAATGAGATAGTAGCCAAGGACGTGGCCGATAAGCTGGGGCTGGACGATTATATGGCCGAAGTGTTGCCCGACCAAAAACTCGACCGAATAAAGGAACTCCAAGCAAAAGGCGAATTTGTGGCTATGGTTGGAGACGGCGTAAATGACGCACCTGCCTTGGCTCAAGCTGACGTAGGGATCGCCATTGGTTCGGGTACGGACGTAGCTGCTGAAACTGCAGACATCGTTTTAATGGACAGCAATCCAAAAGATATCGTCAACTTGATCTTGTTTGGAAAAGCGACCTATCGGAAAATGGTTCAAAACCTGGTTTGGGCAACAGGTTATAACGTAGTGGCTTTACCATTGGCAACAGGATTTATTCCTGGACTTATGATAAGTCCTGCCTTTGGTGCCGCGCTGATGAGTATCAGTACGATTATCGCAGCTGCAAACGCACAATTGCTAAAAAGAAGTATGAAATCTGAAATTGAAAATTAATATTATGAAAAACTCAAAGCAACATTCAGAAAACAACAATTACACCAAGTTCATTTTGATGCTCACTGCTTCTTTTATAGCGATGTACGTTACAATGTATTTGAATACTTATGAAATCGATCACGTTTATTTTAGCCTGACAAGGTTTTATATGACGTGTTTGGGCATTTCAGCAATGGCATTTATAATGTGGTTCTTTATGCGCAAAATGTACAAAAACAAGAAAAAGAACATCGCTATTCTCTTGGGAAGTGCAATTCTTTTTGTGGGTGCGCTCGGCCTTGTTAGAGCTCAAAGTCCTATTGTGGGCGATGTATTATGGATGAAAGCAATGATTCCGCATCATTCCATCGCTATTTTAACCAGTAAAAGAGCCGATATAAAAGATCCTGAAGTTAGAAAGTTGGCCGATGATATTATTGAGGCACAAGAAAAGGAAATCGCCGAAATGAAGTTAATGATCAAACGTCTAGAAAGTAACAAATAAAATATAGAAACTAATGAAAAAGAATATCATTTACATAGGAGTGGCCTTGATTATTGGCCTTTTAGGAGGATTTCTCCTATTCAGTGGAGGTAATGCGACCAAGAGTGACAGTCACGATCATTCGGAAGAGGTTGCTGCCAATCAAATGTGGACGTGCTCTATGCACCCACAAATTATGCAACCGGAACCTGGCGATTGCCCTATTTGTGGAATGGATTTAATCCCTGCGGAATCGGGAGCAGAAGGGCTAGCTGCAAACGAGATAAAAATGACCAATAACGCAATGGCATTGGCGAACATTCAAACTACAATTGTAGGCAATGTCTCTGATACCGAAGAAAGCTCTTTAATGCTCTCTGGGAAAATTATGCCCAATGAAGAAGCCAATGCAGTGCAAGCCAGTTATTTTGAGGGCAGAATTGAAAAGCTGAACGTCAACTTTACGGGTGAGAAAGTTAACAGAGGTCAGTTATTAGCGACCATTTACGCGCCAGCACTGGTCGCAGCGCAGCAGGAACTGTTGACAGCTGCTTCTATGAAGGAATCCCAACCAGCATTGTATAAAGCAGTTCGCAATAAATTAAAGCTGTGGAAACTCTCAGATAACCAAATCAATCAAATTGAAACCTCAGGAAAAGTACGCGACAATTTTCCTATTTACGCGACGGTTTCTGGAACAGTTTCCGAAAAAATGGCAGAGGAAGGTGACTATGTAAAGCAAGGGCAACCTATCGTGAAAGTGAGTAATTTAGGAACAGTATGGGCAATGTTTGACGCCTATGAAAACCAGATTTCGCAGCTAAAGGTGGGACAGAAAATAACGGTAACCACAAACGCTTACCCGAGTAAAGAATTTGAAGCTACAATATCGTTTATCGATCCAAGCTTAAACACCCAGTCCAGAACTGTTTCAGTAAGAGCAACTTTAAACAATAAGGAAGGGCTTTTTAAACCTGGAATGTTTGTTACTTCCAAAGTACAAATGTCAAAAAGCAGTGAGAAACAATCTAATATAAGTATTCCCGCTTCAGCAGTGCTTTGGACAGGAAACAGATCTTTGGTCTATGTAAAAACTAATCCATCTGAGCCAATTTTTGAAATGCGAGAGGTAGGTCTAGGCGCCAAGCAAGGTGATATGTATATTATTCTCGACGGATTAAAAAATGGAGAAGAAGTAGTAACCAATGGTACATTTACCGTAGATGCCGCTGCCCAGCTTCAGGGTAAGAAGAGTATGATGAATACCGAAGGACAAGCAGAGGTGGATCCTACAGGCCATCTTGTGGGTATTGAAAGACTGGAAGTACCATCAAAGTTCCAAGATCAATTAAAAGCGGTTTTTGACAACTATATGGTCATAGAAAAAGCTTTGGTAAATGACAATGCAGAAACCCCAAAAACGGCTGCTACTGCCTTGCTTAAGAGTATTAAGAATGTGGATATGACGCTCGTAAAAGAGGAGCCTGCACATAGTCGTTGGATGTTGTTGGATAAGGAACTACAGGAATCAGCATTAGCAATTTCCAAAACCTCTGATATCAAAGAACAAAGAGACCATTTTATTCATCTTTCAGCACATTTGATAAACGCGGTTAAAACCTTTGGCATCAATCAAAAAGTATATGTGGATTACTGTCCTATGGTGAATGATGATGTAGGTGCGTTTTGGTTGAGCACCGAAGAAGAAATCCTAAACCCGTATTTTGGAGCGAGTATGTTGAGGTGTGGAGAGATTACGGATGAGATTGAATAGTGTAGTAGTATAATTTTTTCCACTTTAAAAAGTCCAAGTATTATATAAATTCTTGGACTTTTTTTATTCAAATTTCTACCGAAAAACAAATTTTAAAAATTGTATTCACGAAAATTCTCGAATTTAAAATTAGTATATTTTTGAACTAAATTAAATTAAAATAGTTTATTTATGTACTAATAATGATTTTAAAAGTATATTTACAGCTTAAAACCAGACATTCATTTATGAGATACGAATTGATCAATGAGGTATTGAATTTGGTTAAGATATTCGAAAACGAAAATCAAAAGTTAAATAAATACCCATTCGAAGTTGAGGGATTCAAACAGTGGGTTGCAAACTCAATGGATGCAGAAAGTGTTAAGCCTGAGCCTAATTGGGTTGCGAAAGAGCATGGACGAAGTCCAGAAAGTGTGATTAACACTTTGATTGTTCACATGAATCGCTATGCAAAAACATATTCCAAAGCTGCTATTTTTAATTCAGATTTTTCTACACAGGAAGATTTTATTTACCTTATCAACTTAAAAGCTTTTGGTGCCATGACCAAAATGGAATTGATAAAGAAAAATATCCAAGAGAAATCAGTGGGCATGCAAATAATCAATCGATTAATAAAACACGGATGGGTGGACCAATCGGACTCTGAGCTGGACAAACGAAGTAAGTTGGTCAGCATTAATAAAGATGGAGCATTGGCCTTGGAAAGAATTTCAGAAAAGGTGAGGAAAGCTTCTAAAATTGTGGCAGGGGATTTAACTTATAAAGAAAAGATGGACCTTATAGGGCTATTGAATAAATTGAACGATTTTCATCATCCCATTTATTTAAGAAATATTGAATCTTCGGTATTGCTGGATGTGGTAATGGAAAATATGGATACGGATTAAAGATGAAGAAAATTGCAATCATCGGGTCGGGATTTTCAGGAATTTCTGCTGCGGCTTATGCTGCAAGAGCTGGAAATGAAGTTCATGTATTCGAAAAACACGATCAACCTGGTGGCCGAGCTCGGCAATTTAAAACCGATAACGGATATGTTTTCGATATGGGACCCAGTTGGTATTGGATGCCCGACATTATGGAGAATTTTTTTAATGATTTCGGCTCAAAAACTTCAGATTACTTTCAGCTTGTTTCTCTCAATCCACAATTTGAAATGATCTTTTCAGATGAAAAAGTTTCAGTTCCAGAATCCTATCAGGATTTAAAAGCATTATTTGAAAAAATAGAGAAGGGTGCCGGTCAAAAACTGGACAAATTCATGGAATCTGCTAAATATAAATATGAGGTAGGAATGCAGGATTTTGTTACTAAACCCTGCCATAATTGGTTCGAATTCGTTTCTCCGAAGATTGCCGCCAGCGCCATAAAATTGGATTTGCTAAGCAATTTCAGAAGTTATGTGGCTAAATATTTTACCAATCCAAAATTGCGAACGCTTATGGAATTCCCAGTAATATTTCTTGGGGCTTCTCCAAAAAATATTCCCGCACTTTATAGTTTAATGAATTATGGCGGATATGCTTTAGGCACCTGGTATCCTCTGGGCGGATTTCATCAATTGGTTCTCGGAATGAAAGCCGTGGCAGAAAAACAAGGAGCCACTTTCCACTTTAAACATACTTTAGAAAAAATAAATACAGATAACAACAGCGTTACTTCCTTGATCATTAATGGCGAATCCCACGAATTTGATGCCGTGATAGCTTCTTCAGATTACCATCATACCGAAACTTTACTTGCAGAAGAAAATCGGAATTATACCGAGAAATACTGGGAGGAAAGAATTTTTGCGCCTTCTTGTCTTATTTATTATTTAGGAATTAATGAGGTAATTCCAAATCTAAAGCACCATACCTTGTTTTTTGAAAATGATCTGGACCAACATATTGACAGTATTTACACTAACAAAAAATGGCCAGAAAAGCCCTTGTTCTATGTTTGTGCACCCTCAAAAACAGATCCTGCCGTAGCGCCTAAAAATTGCGAAAATTTGTTTCTGTTAATGCCTCTTGCCACAGGGATAGACGATGAGGAAAAAACTAGATCAATTTATTTGAAAAAAATGCTCGCTCGGCTGGAGAAACATACGGGAGTACAAGACTTAGAAGGAAAAATCGTATATCGCAGGAGTTACTGTGTTAGCAACTTCGTTCAAGATTATAATGCTTTTCAGGGCAATGCATACGGCTTGGCAAATACATTATCCCAAACGGCGGTTTTGAAGCCTAAAATTCGAAACAAAAAAATCAAAAATTTGTTTTACACAGGTCAGTTGACCGTTCCAGGGCCTGGAGTTCCACCTTCCATAATTTCAGGAAAAATAGTGGCAAAAGAAGTAAATAAACTAATCATGACTTCACATGAAAAAGCTATTTGATGAATTATCTTACGATGTAAGTAAGAGTACCACAAAAAAGTATAGCACCAGTTTTTCGTTGGGAATATTGGCTTTAAAGCCTGCTATTCGCCCCGCAATTTATGCAATATATGGCTATGTGAGATTGGCCGATGAAATTGTGGATAGTTTTCATAATTACAACAAAGAAGTCCTTTTGGATAGATTCAAAAAGGATACAGATTTGGCTTTGGAAGAAGGAATTTCATTAAATCCCATATTACAATCCTTCCAAGATGCCGTGCATACATATAAAATTGATAAGAAGTTGATATATCAATTTTTGAAAAGTATGCAGATGGACTTAAAGCAGGTGGATTACAATTCAGAATTGTATGACGAGTATGTTTATGGGTCTGCCGAAGTGGTTGGGCTAATGTGTTTACAGGTTTTTACCGAAGGCGACAAAGCGAAATATGAAGAGTTAAAACCCTATGCGCAAAAGCTAGGTTCAGCTTTTCAAAAACTAAATTTTTTAAGGGATCTGAAGGAAGATTATGAAAATTTAGGAAGGACTTATTTTCCTGAAATTGAAATGAAAGTATTTTCAAATGAGGTTAAAGCTGAAATAGAAAGAGGAATAGAATTGGAATTTAAAGAAGCTTTGATCGGGATTAAATTATTGCCCATATCGTCAAAGTTCGGAGTATATCTGGCATACCGCTATTATCTTTCATTGTTTAATAAAATAAAAAAACAGAATGCGCAAAGCATTTTAGATCAGCGTATTCGAATTCCGAACAGCTTAAAATTTGTGGTAATGCTTAAAAGTTACGTACGCTACAAAACAGCATTTTTATGACCCGATATTCTTCCAAAAGGTAATTGAAGTTCTAAGATTAATCTTTAAAGGGAGTGTATAATGTCCAATTAAATTAATTTATGAGATACCAACTTAAGACAGATCAACAATTGAATTGCGACATAAAAACAGCTTGGGATTTTTTTTCGTCACCATATAATTTATCACGAATTACTCCGAAGGAGATGAACTTTGTGGTAAAAACGGAAATAAAGGAAGATGAAATTTATGAAGGAATGGAAATCGATTATACCGTATCTCCAATTTTAAATATTCCCATGAAATGGAAAACTATTATAACCGAAGTCGATTATCAAAAGAGCTTTACAGATTTCCAGAAGGAAGGACCTTATAAATATTGGAACCATCAACATGTATTTATTCCAAATGAAAAAGGAGTTTTAATGAAGGATACGGTTGATTATGAGTTGCCTTTCGGAATTTTGGGTAGGATAGCCCACAAAGTTTTTGTAAAAAAGAAGTTGGCCAGTATCTTCGATTATCGCTTTAAAGTCTTGGAAGAACGATTTAATAATAAAACGTAGAAAAATGAACGTACTAATTGTGTTAGGTGTTTTTTTGGCTATGGAAGGCGCTACTTGGGTAATCCATAAATATGTGATGCACGGTTTTTTGTGGGTATTGCACCGTGATCATCATGATCATAGCACTGAAGGACCTTTGGAAAGAAATGATCTGTTCTTCGTGATTTTCGCGAGTCCTGCGATACTTTTGTTATATCTCGGGGTGGAGCAAGGAGTCAATTATCTTTTCTATATAGGATTGGGAGTTACCCTGTACGGAATGGCCTATTTTATGGTTCACGATATTTTCATCCATCAACGAACGAAGGTTTTTACAAAAACGGAAAATCCATATCTGCTTGCTATTCGTAGAGCGCACAAACAACACCACAAACATTTAGGGAAAGAAGACGGCGAATGTTTCGGGTTTTTATGGGTTCCAATAAAATATTTTAAGATGTATTTTAATAACACCAAATAATGTTACAATCAAGTACGTATTTATTGGTCAATTTCTTTGCCGTTATCATTTGTTTCATCGCTTCTTTCGATAAAAGGATAAAATTCCACAAACACTTCGGAACCTTTCTTTTGTCGAGCACAATTGTTGCCATTCCCTTTATTGCTTGGGATGTATGGTTTACTGATATGGGAGTATGGTGGTTTAATACAGATTATACAATAGGTATTATCATTGCGGGTTTGCCGATAGAGGAGTGGCTGTTTTTTTACTGCATTCCATTCGCTTGCGTGTTTACATATTTTTGCTTCGACAAGTTTTTTGATTTAAGTTGGACGAGCGCTTTCAATAACGTAATAGTGTTTTTAACCATAATAATTTGTGTGGTGGCAGCCTTATTATATCATGATAAGATTTACACATTTGTTACAGCATTGGTCACTTTGGCTACTATATTTTATTTACATTTTGTTGCTAAGAGAGAATGGATTGGGCAGGCATCTTTTCTGTATTTGATTTTAATGATAGGATTTTTTGCAGTAAATGGTGTGCTGACAGGGACAGGATTAGAGTCGCCAATTGTTAATTATAATCCGGACCATTTTCTGAATATAAGAATCCTCACCATTCCAATAGAAGATGCCGTATATGGATATAGTCAGTTTATGCTGAATATTTATTTTTTCCTGCTTTTAAAAAAGAAGGATTAAGCAGTTTTCTAAAAATAAACTTGAAAGAATATGAAGAAGAAAATTGCAGTTTTTTGGTTTAGAAGAGATTTACGTCTTGAAGACAATGTAGGCCTTTATCATGCTTTAAATTCTGATTTTCCAGTTTTCCCCATGTTTATATTTGATACGGATATCCTGCATAGAGTTGAGAATAAGAAGGATAGAAGGGTGGATTATATCCATCAAGCTCTAAATTCAATTCAATTAGATCTAAATAAAATTGGTGCAAACCTCCATACTTTCATAGGGAAACCTCTGGAAGTTTTTAAAACTCTTTCTTTGGAATACGATATCCAAAGCGTGATTTGCAATCGAGATTATGAACCGGATGCCATTGAACGCGACATCAAAATTTATAATTTCTTCGCGGCTGATAATATTCCCTTCAAAGCTTATAAAGATCAGGTCATATTCGATAAAAATGATATTCTAAAATCTGACGGCACTCCATATATTGTATATACTCCATATTCAAAGCAATGGCGAGCAAAGCTAACAGCCAATGAAGTTAGAGCGATTACGGGGGATTTTTCAAATTTCCTTAAAGGAAAAAACTCTAAAATACATTCTTTAAATGATATTGGTTTTGAAAAAACGGATATTGTTTTCGATAAACCAGAATTGGAGGCTGGAATTATTGAAACCTATCATCAACTAAGGGATTTTCCAGCGAAACAAGGAACAACGAAATTGGGTATTGCCCTGCGTTTTGGAACCATCAGTATCCGTAAATGTGTGGCTTTTGCATTGGAGCACAATCAAACCTGGTTGTCTGAGTTGATTTGGCGTGAGTTTTTTATGCAAATTCTCTATCATTATCCAAAGGTGGTGCGTCATTCTTTTAGAGAGAAATATGATCATGTTAAATGGCGAAATAATGAAGAAGAATTTCAATTATGGTGTGAAGGAAAAACAGGATATCCCATTGTAGATGCGGGAATGCGTCAGCTTAATGAAACCGGTTTTATGCACAACCGCGTTCGAATGATTGCTGCCAGTTTTTTATGTAAACATCTGCTGATAGATTGGCGTTGGGGTGAAGCTTATTTCGCACAGAAATTAAATGATTATGACTTATCTGCCAACAATGGAAACTGGCAATGGGCCGCGGGGAGTGGATGTGATGCCGCTCCGTATTTTAGGGTATTTAATCCTCAATTACAGACCGAAAAGTTTGATAAAGACCTCAATTATATCCGAAAGTGGATCCCAGAATTGGGAACTTCAAAATATCCAGACCCTATGGTAGAACACAGATTTGCCAGAGAAAGAGCTTTAAAGGTTTATGCGGAAGGAATAAAGGGAAGGTAAATTTTTGATTTAAACAATTCACTCATTACCACTCATTCTATTTTAAATTTCTTGAGACACTAAATAACCCGTATAAACTAGATAAAAACTTAAAAGAATGAAAGCTTCAAATCTGTCGAGCTTTTTCTTTTTTCCAATAAACATCGCGATTAACAGAAATATGGTCCCTCCAATAAGTATAAATATATCTTGGTTGAAATTGGAGTTAAAATTAATCGGACTGATCAATGAACTAACGGAAATAATGAGTAGGATATTGAAAATACTGGATCCTACAACGTTTCCAATGGCAATATCACTATTCTTTTTTATGGCCGCCATTACAGAAGTTACTAATTCGGGTAGAGAAGTTCCCGCAGCAATAATTGTTAATCCAATAATTTTCTGACTTACACCTAATTCTGTGGCGATTGTAATACTGTTCTGAACCACTAAATTCCCGCCAATTATAAGTCCGGCAACCCCAATAATTATCAATCCCCAAATTTTGTAATTTGATTTATGTTCAATAATTGAAACTTCCGGAGTCGTTCTCTTTATTTGCGTAAACACATAGTAAAGAAATCCGAGGAAGCATGCTAGTAATAGTATCCCGTCCAGTCGTGAAATTTCGGAAATCTGTCCTATAAAAAAATTATTTGCGAGTACAAGGAATAGTATCGTTGCGATAAGTGAAATAGGAATTTCTTTCCACGCTGTGGAAGATTGAACCGTAATTGGGTAGATTAATCCCGCAATTCCAAGAATTATAAATAAATTAAAATTATTACTGCCAATAATGTTTCCAAAGATTATATCAGAGAAACCGTTATAGGATGCCACCGAATTTACAACCAATTCTGGTGCGGAAGTTCCTAGCGCTACAATTGTTAACCCAATTACTAAATCGGAAATATTATTTTTCTTCGCCAATGCGGAAGCCCCGTCAACGAGCCAATTTGCACCAAAAATTAAACTTGTAAATCCAGCTATTACTAATATGTAAGGTAAAATCATGTTTATCTATCTACGTTTCTTTTAAAGAATCCCAAAGAAAATTCCCGACTGCAAAGGTACTATTCGAGATGTGAAATTATTGTTAGAAATTGAAATTGAATTTTTGAAAAATATATATCGGTAGTTGGCCGGTGCATTAATGGTTTTACACCATTCAATGAATCAGATATTCTCCAAAATAGTTTATAAAAAATTTCATCAACTTGGAATTAATCCATAATTTTGGAATTTAACCAAGTCTCCAATTAAGAGAGCTTATGTCATTCGAAAGAACCCAAGAAAAATTAAAAATATTAGCAGATGCTGCCAAATACGACGTATCGTGTTCATCCAGTGGTAGTAAACGAAATAATAAAAACAAGGGCTTGGGCGATGCTACAGGAATGGGCATCTGTCATTCGTATACAGAAGATGGTCGTTGCGTTTCATTACTGAAAATTCTTTTAACCAACTACTGCATTTTTGATTGTGCCTACTGCGTAACCAGAAAAAGTAATGATATTAAAAGGGCGGCATTTCAGGTTCAAGAGGTAGTCGATTTGACCATTAATTTTTATCGACGCAACTATATTGAAGGTTTGTTTTTAAGTTCTGGTATTTTTAAAAGTGCGGACTACACTATGGAACGTCTAGTTTCTGTGGCAAAAAAGCTAAGATTGGAAGAGAATTTTAATGGATATATTCATTTGAAATCCATTCCGGGAGCTTCGGATGAGTTGATGAAAGAAGCAGGATTATATGCGGATAGACTTAGCGTGAATATTGAAATTCCTACCAAGGAAGGCTTAGCACTTTTAGCGCCCGAAAAAAAGCGAGAAGACTTTATTAAACCAATGGTTAAGGTGAAAAATGAAATTATTCAGTACAAATCTGAAAAGAACATCATTAAAAGTACGCCGAAATTTGCGCCGGCAGGGCAGAGCACTCAGATGATTATTGGCGCCAGTGGAGAAAGCGATCAGCAAATAATGTGGACCTCCAATTACTTTTACAAGAAATTCAATTTAAAACGTGTGTATTATTCAGGCTATATTCCAATCAGTTACGATACGCGGTTGCCCCAGATAGGGACGGATGTTCCAATGCTTCGTGAAAACAGACTGTACCAGACCGATTGGCTTATGCGTTTTTATGGTTTTGATGTGGAAGAAATATTAAATAATGAAAATCAAAACCTCGATTTGGATGTAGACCCAAAATTAGGTTGGGCCTTGAGGAACCTCGATCAATTTCCTGTTAATGTCAATAATGCGGATAAAAGAATGTTGGCACGAGTTCCGGGACTGGGAATGAAGTCGGTTTATAAAATCATTGAGGCTAGACGATTTCGAAAGTTGAATTGGGAACACATACAGCGCTTGGGAGTGGCGCTAAACCGAGCCAAATATTTTCTTGAGTGCGGCACTAGGGAATTTGAACGTCGCGATTTGACGGCAATTCAATTGAAATCATTGATTCTTCAAAATTCCAACAGTAAATATCGCACAGCCTTGGGTCCGCAATTAAATTTATTTGGGTAGATGATAATTAGGGAGGAAACTACTTTAATATACGACGGCACATTCGATGGATTTTTAACCTGTGTTTTCGAGGTTTTTAATCTGAAATTGCCTCAGGTGAAAATTATTCGGAAAAGTCGTTTTCAAGAATCACTTTTTAGTTCTAATCTGGAAATAACTAGCGATTCGCAAAAAGCCGATCGCGTTTGGACAGCCTTACAGAAGAAACTGTCGGAAAAAGGAAAATCCCGATTGTATTATGCCTTTCTCGGTGAAAACCCTCAGATTGAAAACCACCTTTTAGAATATATTCAATATGCCTTTAAAAGCAAATCACCCATAGATTGCGATTTTACCAATAAAAATGTTTTAAAGGTTTCACAGATAGCAAAAAGTGTGGGACGCGAAAAACATAGAATGGAAGCTTTTGTACGCTTCAGACTTTCCAAAGACCAATTATATTTTGCGACAATTGAACCAGATTTTAATGTGCTGCCCTTAATAACCAAACATTTCGAATCGAGATACGCAGATCAAAAATGGATCATTTATGATTTGTCAAGAAACTACGGAATCTTTTATAATTTGGAAACGGTAGATACAATTACGTTTGACTTTCCTTCTGATTTTGATCCAATAAAAACTACGGAAGCGTTTTTTTCCTCGGAAGAAATTGAGTTTCAGACCCTTTGGCAAGATTACTTTAACAGCACAAATATTCCCTCTCGAAAAAATTTAGAACTTCACGTGCAACACGTTCCAAAACGATACTGGAAATATCTAAGCGAAAAACAGCCGAAGTTATAAACGAAATTATCAATCAAAATGACAATTAGCTTCAAAGTTGCCTTCGGATATCGGTTTAGATGAAATAAATACCCGAAGAACTTTTTGGCCGGATTAAAGCTGAATTTTAACTATGTAATAAGATGTGTAAACAAATCTTCATTGCCATTTAAATATTGATATTTCATCATTCTCATATTTAATTTTTCTTCAATATTTAATAAATCATCTTTGTTCTGTAATTCTATTCCTACTACCACTGGGCCGGTTTCGCGGTTGTTCTTTTTCGAATATTGAAAATAGGCTATATCGTCATTGGGTCCTAGAATGTCGTTTACAAATTCTTTGAATGCGCCTGGTCGCTGGGGGAATTGCAATAGAAAATAATGTTTCAGGCCTTCATATAATAATGACCGTTCTTTTATTTCCTCAGTTCTAGTGATATCGTTATTGCTACCGCTTACAATACACAACACATTTTTCCCCTTTATTTTTTCCTTGTAAAAATCTAGCGCTGCAATTGTTAATGCGCCTGCTGGTTCTACGACGATGGCTTCTTCATTATACAAGCGCAATATGGTTGTACAAACTTTTCCTTCCGGAACAAGAACTATATCTTCTAGGTTGTCTTTACATATATCAAACGTTCTTTCGCCCACACGTTTAACGGCAGCGCCATCTACAAATTTATCGATGTCGTCTAAGGTTGTATTTTCACCTTTTTCAATGGAGTTTTTCATCGACGGCGCGCCGGCAGGCTCCACTCCTATGATTTTGGTGTGCGGACTCAATTGCTTAAAAACCGTACTTAGTCCTGCGGCTAATCCGCCACCGCCGATGGGTACAAATAAATAGTCAATTGGCGCGTGACTGTCTTCGAAAAGTTCCAGAGCAATTGTTCCTTGTCCCGCTATTACCTTAACATCATCAAAGGGATGAATAAAAACAGCTTCAATTTCAATACAAAATCGATTTGCTTCTATCGATGCTTCATCAAATGTGTCGCCTATTAAAACCACCTCAACTTTATCTTTTCCGAAGAGTTTTACTTGTTTTATTTTTTGTGGAGGAGTGGTTACTGGCATAAATATCGTAGCCTTAATATCTAATTTATTACAGGCATAAGCCACACCTTGCGCGTGATTTCCTGCGCTTGCACAAACAACTCCTTTTGATTTTTCTTTAGATGAAAGAGAAACAATTTTGTTGTAGGCGCCTCTTAATTTATAGGAGCGTACAGGTTGCAAATCTTCACGTTTTAAGAAAACCTGAGCGGAAAATTCCTCGCTCAAGTTTTCATTTTTCATTAATGGGGTGTGAACCACGACGTTTTTTATACGTTCTCTGGCTTCGTATACTTTTTCTAATAAATCCATTATTTGGTAGGTCTTAATTTTCGTACTTCCAGGCCAGTTTGCCACAATTCACTGTCGTGCATTACCTTTAGTTCTTCTTCCAATTTTACTCGATAATCGGGTTTGCTATTAGCTTCAATCACTATTTCCGCTTCTTTTCCTGAAACAACACTGTCATACAACTCATTTAAAACTGGCTCTGTGGCTGCGCGGAATTTTCCTTTCCAATCTAAAGCGCCTCTTTGCGCAGTTGTAGAACAATTTGCGAACATCCAATCCATTCCGTTTTCAGCTATTAGGGGCATTAAACTTTGAGTGAATTCTTCCACAGTTTCGTTAAATGCTTCACTTGGCGAATGTCCGCGCTGACGAAGGACATTGAATTGCGCTTCAAAAATCCCTGCAATCGCTCCCATTAAAACCCCCCTTTCTCCGGTTAGGTCGCTATACACTTCTTTCTGAAAAGTTGTTTCAAATAAATATCCCGACCCAATGGCGATACCTAATGCCAAGGCGCGATCCTTTGCTTTTCCTGTTGCATCCTGAAAAACTCCATAACTGGAATTTAATCCTTGTCCGTCTAAGAATAAGCTTCTAAGTGATGTACCCGAGCCTTTGGGTGCAACCAAAACCACATCAACATCCTTCGGCGGAACGATGCCAGTTTTCTCGTGAAATGTTACTCCAAATCCGTGTGAAAAGTAAAGCGCTTTCCCATTAGTTAAATGTTTTTTCATCCCTTCCCAAGCTTGTATTTGTCCCGCATCGGAAAGTAAGTTCATCACTACTGTAGCTTTTTGACAAGCCTCTTCAACTTCAAAAAGTGTTTTCCCTTCTTCCCAACCATCTGCTAATGCTTTTTTCCAACTCCCAGTACCTTTACGTTGTCCTACGATAACCTTAACGCCATTATCTTTTAAGTTTAGCGCTTGTCCAGGACCTTGAACGCCATAACCAATCACTGCTACCGTTTCATTTTTTAATATTTCTTGTGCTTTCTTAAGTGGAAATTCATCGCGTTTTATTACGTTTTCCTGTACTCCTCCAAAATTTATAGTTGCCATTTTTAATATTGTTTTATTGTTATTATTATTGATTGTTATTTTTTAATTTACTGCTACTGAAAACTGCCACTGAACACTGACCACCGACCATTAGTCATTAGCTTCCTCCAATTCCTTTAAATAAGTACTAAACTCTTTCATCGGCTTCGTAACCGCCACTCTTCCCGAGCGGGCAAATTCGAGTACTCCGTAAGGTTGTAGGCTTTCGAATAGTAGTTGGGTTTCTGCTACGTGTCCTGTTTTTTCGATGACCATAAATTGTGGATCTACCGTTAGGATTCTGGCGTGATGTTCTCGAATTACCTTTTCTACATCGCCATTGGTTAGGCTTGCGGTTTTAATTTTATACAAGGCAATTTCTTGGTGAACTACTTCGGAATCTTCGTGAACAAAGGCTTTAAAAACATCTATGAGCTTTTCAAGTTGTCCGATAACCTTATCTACTTGCTCCCTAGTCGTTCTTAAAACAATGGTATATCTAAACACTCCTTTTACTTCCGATTCTGATGCGGTAATGCTATCGATATTCAAATGCCTACGCGTAAAAATGATCGTCACGCGATTCATCATCCCGATGCTGTTTTCTGTAAATACCGATACTGTATATGTTTTTTCCATTTCTATTTAATTTAAACGTACTTCTGAAACTGAGGCGCCGGTGGTCATCATTGGGAAAACATTTTCTTCTTTGGCGACCATTACTTCCAATAAGAAAGATCCGTTGTGATTCAGCATTGTTAATAATCCTTCTTTTAAATCCTCTCGGGCTTCTATTTTATTGGCTTCAATGCTATAAGCTTTGGAAAGCGCCACAAAATCTGGACTTACCATATTTGTAAAGGAATAGCGTTTCTCAAAAAACATCTGCTGCCATTGGCGCACCATTCCTAGAAATCGATTGTTTAAAATGATGATTTTTATATCTACTTCACTTTGAAGAATAGTTCCCAATTCTTGCAAGGTCATTTGAAAACCTCCGTCCCCAATTATCGCCACTACAGGTTTTTCCGGTGCACCAAATTTTGCGCCGATGGCTGCAGGAAGTGCAAATCCCATCGTGCCCAAGCCACCAGAAGTAACATTGCTTTTTGTTTTGTTGTATTGATAATAGCGCGCTGTCATCATTTGATGCTGCCCAACATCTGTAACTAGAATTGCTTCTCCATTTGTTATTTCTGAAAGCATTTTGATTACTTCGTCCATCTTTATTTCTTCGGAAAACAAATCCTTGGCGCTTTCTTTAAGTGCTTTAACTTCGATGAGTTTAGCGTCTTTAAATTCCTGTAACCAGGCTGTGTGATTTTTTTCCTGAACTAGTTCCGTTAGTACTTTTAAGGCTTCTTTCGCATCGGCATGGACTGCTACATCTGCTTTTATAATTTTATTCAGTTCTGATGCATCGATATCTACGTGAACCACTTTTGCTTGTGTGGCATATCTTGATACATCGCCCGTAACTCTGTCGTCAAAGCGCATTCCAATGGCGATGAGCACATCGCACTCATTTGTTTTTATATTGGGTGCATAATCGCCGTGCATTCCTAAAAATCCGACGTATTGTGGATGGTTATTAGGAAATGCTCCCAGTCCCAAAAGCGTTGAAGCCACTGGAATTCCTGATTTTTCAACAAATTCCAATAATTCCTGTTCTGCATTGGACAGCATAATCCCCTGCCCAATCAATAAATACGGTTTTTTGGCTTCGTTGATCAATTTTGCAGCCTCTTCAGCGGCCGATATTTTCAACTTTGGTCTCGGGTAATAACTACGGATATTGGTACATTTTTCATATTTAAAATTCATTTCACCAAATTGGGCATCCTTTGTAATATCGATCAATACTGGTCCGGGTCGGCCAGATTGGGCGATGTAAAATGCTTTTGCAATTGCAGCAGGAATATTTTCTGCTTTGGTGACTTGGATATTCCATTTTGTAATCGGCATCGAGATTCCTACTACATCGGTTTCCTGAAAAGCATCGGTGCCCAAAAGATGGGAAGCCACTTGCCCAGTGATGCAAACCAAAGGAGTGGAATCAATCATTGCATCTGCCAAACCTGTAATTAAATTAGTAGCGCCCGGCCCTGAGGTTGCGAATACCACCCCTGTTTTATTTGAAGTTCTTGCATAGCCTTGGGCGGCGTGGATGGCGCCTTGTTCGTGACGCACCAAAATGTGATTTACCGTAGCTTCATAATCATATAAAGCATCATAAATTGGCATTATCGCGCCTCCCGGATACCCAAATATCGTGTCTACATTCTCCGCTACTAGCGATTCGACTACAGCTTTTGCACCTGTCATTTTTGTTGAGTTCATTTTCTGTTTTTTATAATTAATTATCGGTTACACAGCCCGTGGAGGCGCATGAAACACATTTGGCATATTTGTATAAAACTCCTTTTGTTGCCTTGAGTTTAGGCTGTTTCCATTCAGCTTTTCGCTTGGCTAGTTCCTCTTCGCATATTTTTAATTGAAGGCTGTTGTTTTTCGTGTCGATGGTAATGGTGTCTCCATCCTTTACAAGTGCAATGGTTCCTCCATCGTAAGCTTCGGGAGTGATATGACCAACCACAAACCCGTGGGTGCCGCCTGAAAATCTTCCGTCGGTTATTAAGGCTACATCTTTTCCTAAGCCAGCGCCCATAATGGCAGAAGTCGGTTTTAGCATCTCTGGCATTCCTGGGCCCCCTTTTGGACCGCAATACCGAATTACAACCACATTGCCAGATTTTACTTCTCCGTTTTTTACTCCTGCGATTACTGCATATTCATCATCGTACACTTTTGCAAAGCCTTCAAAATAGTCGCCTTCTTTACCACTTATTTTTGCTACACTTCCTTTAGGAGCTAGGTTTCCGAAGAGAATTTGTAAATGTCCTGTGGCCTTTAAAGGAGAATTTAATTGAAAAAATACATCCTGACCTTCTGTTAAACTCGGCACATCCCTTAAATTTTCAGCAACTGTTTTTCCTGTCACCGTCAGGCAATCTCCGTGTAACAAATTGTTTTCCAATAGATATTTCATTACCGCTGGAACTCCGCCAACTGCGTGCAAATCTTCCATTAAGTATTTTCCGCTTGGTTTTAAATCGGCCAAGACAGGGGTTTTGTCACTTACTTTCTGAAAATCTTTTAAGGTCAATTCTATATCCACCGAATGTGCCATAGCAATTAAATGCATTACGGCATTCGTGGAACCGCCAAGAACCGTAATCATCGTCATCGCATTTTCAAATGCTTTTTTGGTCATAATGTCTTTGGGTTTGATGTCTTTTTCCAACAAAACCTTTATTGCTTTTCCAGCATCTAAACATTCTTGGTTCTTTTCCTCACTCAAAGCAGGGTTTGAGGAGCTGTAAGGCAAGCTCATTCCCAAAGCTTCAATTGCCGAAGCCATTGTATTTGCGGTGTACATACCACCGCAAGCACCAGCGCTAGGACAGGCATTTTTAATAACACCTTTAAAATCTTCAGGGGTTATGGTGTTATTAAATTTCTTTCCTAAAGCTTCAAAAGCCGAAACGATGTTTAACGATTCACCTTTCCATTTTCCGGAGTGAATGCTTCCGCCGTAAATCATTATTGCGGGACGGTTTAATCTTCCCATCGCCATCACAGAACCCGGCATATTTTTATCGCAGCCTACAACTGCTAAAACCGCGTCGTACCATTGTGCGCTTACAACAGTCTCAATAGAATCTGCAATTACATCGCGGGAAACCAACGAGAAACGCATTCCATCTGTTCCGTTAGAAATTCCATCACTTACGCCGATGGTGTTGAATATCAAACCAACTAAATTTTCCGCTTTTACGCCGAATTTTACTGTTTTCGCTAAGTCGTTTAAATGCATATTGCAGGTGTTGCCTTCGTAGCCAGTACTTACAATTCCTACTTGTGCTTTTTGTAAATCTTCTTCCGTCAATCCGATTCCGTAGAGCATAGCTTGTGCGGCAGGTTGGGTTTCATCTTGCGTAATGGTTTTGCTGTATTTGTTTAGGGTTTTCATTAGTATGTTGTGCTTAATGTTTTTTCTGATTTTCTAACTAATTGTGAATAGGCTTCCTGTAATTTCTTCCCAAGGGAATCATTCCAATTCATTGGGAATTTTGTGTTATCTACAGATTCAATTCCAATAACTTCGGCTGCTGTTCCACAGTAAAAAGCGCTGTCTGCTGAATCTAAAACTTCAGGTTTATAAAGACCTTGTTTTACTTCTACACCGAGTTCTTCGGCTAATTCTAAAACTGTAGCGCGTGTAATTCCGGGAAGGATATTTCCTAATTGAGGCGTGTATAATACACCGTCTTTCTCAAAAAATAAATTGGCACCTGGTCCTTCAGCTAAGTAACCATCGCTATCTAAAAGCAAGGCTTCATCAAAACCTTTGTCTTTGGCTTCATTAGTGGCGAGGATTGAATTCACATAATGGCCGCACACTTTTGCTTCAATTTTTATGGATCGCGGATGCGGGCGACAGAAAGAAGAAAGAGTCAAACGCAATTGCTTATCGCCCAAATAAGCACCCCATTCCCAAGCGCAGATCATTATGGAAACGTTGTTTGGGCGAGCAAGTGTCATATTGGGGTCACAGAAAACTAAGGGTCGGACATAGGCATCTTGTAAGTTGTTTTTCTCTAGTAATTCATAGGTGGCGTCCACTAATTCCTGAACCTCGTAGTCAAATGGAATATTGATAAGTTCTGCTGAATTTTTTAAGCGATCATAATGTTCTTTCACCTTAAAAACTTTGGCGCCGCCTTCAGTTGCGTATGCGCGAATTCCTTCAAAAACGCCATAGCCGTAGTGCAAGGTTTGGCTGTATAAGTCGGTTGAAGCTTCATTTGCGTTGACGAACTTGCCGTCGAGATAGATTAGAGTTTTGTGGTTGTAATACATTTTATTTGATTTAATATTTTCGATTTTTTGAATAAAAAAAGCCTTTCTCAACCGAATGAGAAAGGCTTAAAGTTTGGACAATACCAGCCTGACTCACTCGAGAGAGCGAATAATAATGATGCTGATAATAATTATGTTAGTGTACGTGTTCATATTTCGAATTTGTATAAAATAAAAAAAGCCTTTCTCAACCGAATGAGAAAGGCTTAAAATTGGATATACCAGCCAGACTCACCCGAAGGGGCGAATAATAATGCTGATAATAATAATGTTTGTATTTGTTGTCATTTCTTAATTATATGTAATAAAAAAAGCCTCCTGATTTCTCGGGAGGCTTTTTAAATATTTTGAATATATTTTATAGCATTCCCTCTGCAGATGTGATAATCACAATTGCGATAATAATTGAAGGAATAATATTTTGATTGTTCATTTCTGTTTTTAATTCTGGGACAAATTTAGATGAATATTTGAGACTAAAAACATTTTATTTAAAAAAAATCTAATTTGATTTTCAGCCGATAACAAAATTCAATCTCAATACACTAGCTTTTTAATATTCTCCATATAGCCTCTGCTAACTCTAACCACATCCCCATTTTCCATAGTTATGTCGTAACTTTTGGTGTACTTATTTAGCTCCTTAACTTTGTTGAGGTTGACAATTGAAGAGCGATGAACTCTAATGAAAATAGAATCGTCCAACCTTTCTTCGAGCGTAGAAATTCCATAATTACTTAGATATGTATCGTCCGGGGATACTAGTTTTGAATAATCGCCATAAGCCTCAATTCTAATAATTTCCTCAACAGCGATTGTCACTAATTTATTTTGCTTTTGCACCAAAATCCTTTCTGGATATTTTGAAGTTTCTATAAGTAAACTTTCGGCTAAAGGTCTTGCTTTGTTGGTTTCAGAAGATTTGGATAGGCGTTCTATAGCAACCTTAAATCTTTCTTTTGTATACGGTTTCAACAAATAATCTACGGCGTGTACTTCAAAAGCTTTTAGTGCATATTGATCGTAGGCAGTCGAAAAAATAATTTGAGGTAATTCTTCCAAGTGTTTTAAAACGTCGAAGCCTGTCATTCCAGGCATCTGAATGTCCAAGAACACCAAATCGGGTTTAAATTCATTGATGATTTTTACGGCATCTACTCCATTATTAGCTTCGCCCAAGAGAATTAAATCCTTGAAATCTTCAAGGTACTCCTGGATTAGCTGCCTTCCAGAAGACTCATCATCAACAATAATTACTTTTTTCATAGTTCAAAACTAACTATTAAGCCGTTCGGTTTATTGTTATTTAACTGTAAGGTGCATTCATACATCTTTTCCAACCGCAAACGTGTATTATTCAGACCAACCCCCTTATCAAAAGCTTCACTTTTATTTTTAATTCCGACCCCAGTATCTGAAATTTCAAACATCAATTTATTGTTTTTCTTATGAATAGAAATAGAGATTTTTCCACCGTCAATCAAAGAAGACAAGCCGTGTTTTACAGAGTTTTCTACTAAAGGCTGCAATAACATTGGCGGTACCATCTCATTCAAAATGGAATCGTCAACATCAATTTCAATTTCCAATCGCTCTTGAAAACGTTCTTTTTCTAAGTCGAGGTATTTTTTAACGAAATCCAATTCATCCTTTAAAGGCACTAATTCTGTTTGTGATGCTTTGAGTTGATATCGAAACAAATCGGATAGTTCGGCAATCAGATGCCTAGTTTTTTCATTTTCAGAAGGAACCGAAGCACTTATTGTATTGAAAATATTATATAAAAAATGAGGATTCAATTGCGCTTTAATGGCCGATAATTCACTTTTTAAAGCAGCGTTTCGGAGTTCGCCTTCCAATTTTATTTTCTTCTGATTTTCTTTAAAATACCGGTAAGCAAACAAACATCCAAACTGAATGGTCATAAACAAAGAGGGGATATACCAATCCCAAATAGTTCCTGGACCTCTAAATCTATTTGCTCCAATAGAATCCATAAAAGCATAGCGGCCTTCCCTGATAAAATAAACTACGATGGGAATTAAGATTACCACCACCACTATCTGCAAAATGGTTTTTTTATTTTTTAAAGTGTAAATGGCAATAAACCAAATTAAAAGAGAAGCGAAAAAATAAAACAGATATTGCATCCCAGAATCTAGCCAATAGCCCTTTAGGTTTGCCCATCCCCAAAAACCATCCCGCTGATAACCACCACTATATGCCCATAATACCACGCGATACAACAACGAGAAAAAAACGTAAAATAAAATACCCGTTAAAATCTCCTTTTTAGTTGCGTTCTTCATGGATCATAAAATTTACTAGGGGCTAAATATAAGTTATATCGAAGCATTGGGTTACATTAATGAGACGAGTGGCCTTATACTTCGACGAATTGTCTCTTCCCATTTAACGCTTAATACTCCAACTGGACGGAACCTACGTGCTTAGCATAAGTAGTCTTTTCATATTTGCCATTTAATTTAAAAAACATATGAAAACACTTGTTACTATTGTTGCTTTATTGATTGCTAATTTATGCTTTTCCCAACATACTATCGATGGGAAGGTTTTTGATACGGAGCATAACCCAGTCAACGCAGCTGTGCTATCTCTATTGACTTTTGAAAATGGAACATTCGTAAAAGCCGCAATCTCCGATGAAAATGGAGATTTTAAATTTGATAATGTTTCAGCTGGAACATATAAGTTGTTTATTACTTCTATGGGCTCCAAAGATTATACATCAAACGAAATTTCAATATCAGATAGTGACAAAACATTAGGAATACTATCGCTTGAATCCCAATCGGAAGCTTTAGATGAAGTTATTTTAAAAACTGAAAAGCCGATGGTTCAAGTGCTGGCGGACAAAACTGTTTTTAATGTCCAAAATTCTATTAGTGTTGCGGGAGAATCTGGTTTTGAACTGCTTCGAAAAGCGCCAGGTGTATTGATAGACAATAATGAAAATTTAATAGTTGAAGGGAAAGCTGGCGTTTTGATTTATATAGACGACAAACCTTCCGTTTTAAGGGGAGAAGACTTGGTCAATTATCTGAAAACTATTCAAGCCACAGACGTGGATTCGATTGAAATTATAACTCAACCATCTTCTAAATATGATTCCGAAGGAAATGCTGGAATCATCAATATTAAATTTAAACGCGATAAAAGCTTGGGAACTAACGGAAGCTTGGCTTCAGGTGTTAATATTGGTGATTATGCAACGTATAACAATTCAGTTTCGATAAACAATAGGAGCAAAAAGACCAGTTTATATGGCTCCTTTAGCAATAGATTTGGGAAAACTACTAGATATATGAATCTATATAGACTTCAAAACAACACTATTTTCGATTCAAAAACCAATAGCATTTATGATATAAATAATAACAACATTCGTTTAGGATTTGATTATTTCGCATCTTCAAAATCTACTTTTGGTATTATCCTTACTGGGAATTTTAGCGATAACGAACACGGCAGTAATTCTAGAACTCCTATCACCCCGCAAGGAGGTGAAAATCCAACCACAGTCTTAGTCGCAGGGACGGAATCGCATTCAAAAACTTCGAATTTTTACGGAAACCTTAACTACAAATTAAAGCTTGATAAAGACGCAAGTTTAAATGTGGATTTAGATTATGGCAAGTACACTCAAGATAGAACAAACCTACAACCTAACCATTATTATAATGGAAATGAAACTGAAGTAATTAGCGAGTCCATCAACTTTATGGACACTCCAATTACCATTGATATTATGACGGCTAAAATAGATTATGAACGAGATTTCTTGCAAGGAAAGCTTTCGATGGGTGCGAAATATTCTAAAATTGTCACCGATAATAAGTTTGATTTTTATGACCGAATTGCTGGAGACGACGTTATCAATGACGAACGGACAAACACTTTTAAGTATGATGAAAACATTAATGCAGCCTATGTAAACTTCAATAGAACCTATGAAAAGTTTAATTTTCAAGCGGGATTACGTGTGGAGCAGACAAATTCAGACGGTGTTTTGAATAGCCTGCAAGAAGAACAAAATGACAGAGTAGAAAGAAGTTACACAGATTTTTTCCCAAGTGGCGGAATTACTTATCAGCCTAATAGAGCAAATTCCTTTGCATTAACTTATAGCAAACGAATACAACGACCAAACTACCAAAGTTTAAATCCGTTTGAATATCAAGTAGATGAGCTTTCATTTCTACGAGGGAATCCTTTTTTGAAGCCGCAATACATAGATAATATTAAATTATCTCACACTTTTTATTACCGATTGAACACCTCTATAAGCTATAGTTTTGTAAAAGACTTTTCAGCTCAGGTAACAGAAGCTGTAGGTGATGACAAGAACTTTATGAGCCCTAGAAACGTGGCAAATCAAAAAGTTATTAACCTTGGAATTTCGTACCCGACAAAATTCAATGATTGGTGGATTATATTTTTCACAATCAATGCCTTTAAAAGTATTTATGAAGCAACAAATGAAGACTTTCTATCAACCGAACAGAATACCTTAAGTCTGTTTGCCCAAAACACATTTAAGATTACCGAAAATTTTAGTGCTGAAGTTTCCGGTTGGTATAGTTCGCCATCCATCTGGAGTGGAACATTTCAAACCAAAAGTATTGGGTCTTTAAATATTGCTTTTCAAAAGAAATTTTTCAATGATAAGTTGACTACAAAACTAGGTTTTAATGATATCTTCTATACTTCATCTTGGCGTGGAACAACACAGTTTGGAGATTTAAAAATTGACGGTGGTGGCGGAAGCGATAGCAGACAGGTTCAATTTAATCTGGCATATAATTTTGGTGGGAATGAAATTAAAAAAGCAAGAACTAGGGATACTGGAATTGAGGATGAAAAAGGAAGGTTATAGATTTTTATATTTGGCAATTAGCTTTGTTATCTTTTATGATTGAATTAGCTTTCTTCATAATCTTAGGCTTCCTTGATTGTTGTTTCATTTTCATAAAAAGCCTTTAAACACTGTTGTTAAGGGCTTTTATTTTCAATTTATAATATTAATTGATATGAATAAAGTTTTGTTTTTTTTCTGTTGTTTGTCATTGATTGGCATTTCGAGTTTTGCACAAAAAGAAGGTCGAATTATTGGAAACATTCAAGACAAAAATACGATGGAAACTCTTATGGGAGTTAACATTATCGCTGAAGGCACATCTTTGGGAACTAGTACTGATGAAACCGGCCGCTTTAATTTGTCTTTACCTGTGGGAACATATACCCTTACCGCATCATTTTTAGGATATAAAACATCCACTCTTTATAATATTGTTGTGAATTCCGGAAATGACCAAATCATTAATTTCAATATGGAATCGGAGATGGAAGCTCTCGAAGGAGTTGTGATTGGCGTTAACAGAAATGCTTCGGCAAAAACCACAGATATGATTACCCCGCTTTCTGTTCAGCAATTGACATCTCAAGAAATAAAATCTAATCCGGGCGGCAATTTTGATGTCTCAAAAGTGGTTCAAACCTTGCCAGGAGTGGGACTTAGTAACGGAGTAGGCGAACGCAACGATATTATAATTCGAGGAGGGGCGCCAAATGAAAACGTATATTATTTAGACGGGATAGAAATTCCCGTTTTAAACCATTTTCAAACCCAAGGAAGCTCAGGCGGGGCACAAGGTATCTTAAATGTGTCTTTTATTGAGAGCCTAAAACTTACCACCTCTGCCTTCGATTCAAAGTATAACGATGCGCTTGCTTCTACTTTCGTTATTAAACAGCGCAATGGAAATCCAGATCGATTTTCTGGAAATGTTCGTGTTAGTTTAACAGAAACTGCCTTGACTTTGGAAGGCCCATTATCTTCTAAAACTACTTTTTTAAGTTCTATTAGAAAATCCTATTTGGGTTTGCTTTTCAAGATAGTGGACTTGCCGATTCGTCCGGATTTTTACGACTTTCAGTATAAGGTAAATCACGAGTTTGATGACAAAACTACCCTAACGGCCATTGGGATTGGGGCGATAGATGATTTCAGCTTTGCGGAAACAAAAGAATCCACGCCCGAGGATATTTATGTGCTTCGTTCAACACCCTATATCAATCAATGGACTTATACAATGGGGTTTAACTTAAATAGAAAAATTGAAAATGGGTTTATGAATTTTGCGCTGAGCAGAAATATGTTCCATACCACTATTGATAAATATGAAGACGAACGAAGAATAGAACAAAACCGAACTTTATTGGTGAAATCTGATGAAATTGAAAATAAATTCAGATTTGATTACAATAAATTTGTAAACGGCTGGCGATTTTCAACAGGAATAGATGCACAATATGTTGGGTATTCGGGAGACGTATTCAATAAAATAAGCAACGAATTGAAGGACGAAAATGGCACTGTAATTTCACCCGCCCGCACGATTGCATTTGATAGCCAAATAGATTTTTTGAAATACGGCTTGTTTGTACAAGCTGCCAAACGTTTTTATAATGAAAGACTTCTAATTTCTGGCGGGATTAGAACAGATATGAACAGTTTTACGGATACAGGAAATAACCCTTTAAAAACGCTATCCCCGCGCTTATCTGCTTCTTATAGCCTCAACGAACAATGGAACATTAATGGATCTGTAGGCACATATTTTAAAGCGCCAATTTACACAAGCTTAGGTTTTAAAGATGAAAGTGGTGATTTTATAAATAAGGATTTGGAATACACCCGGTCAACACATTATGTTTTAGGAACAGAATTTTTACCAAACAGATCTTTACGATTTACTTTTGAAGGTTATTTTAAGAGATATTCAGATTATCCGGTTTCAGAAGCTACAGGAATTTCCCAAGCAAATCAAGGCACTCAGTATGGATCAGTGGGAAGCGAAAGAATTTTATCTATGGGCGATGGCGAAACTTATGGCCTGGAATTTTTCGTGCAACAAAAAATGACAAATAGACTATTTTACGTTGCCAGCTATTCCTATGTAGTGAGTAAATTTTCCGGGGCAGACGGCGTTTTAAAACCATCATCTTGGGATAATCGCCATTTGTTTTCAGCAACCTTAGGTTATAAATTCAAAAGAAATTGGGATCTTGGGCTGAAATATCGCTTCGCAGGCGGAAATCCATATACGCCATTTGATATGCCCGCTTCCCAACAAAATTACCTGATGTTAGGCCAAGGGATACTCGATTTTGATTTGCTGAACCAAAACAGACTGTCAAACTACAATCAATTGGATTTGCGAGTTGATAAAAAATTCAATTTTAATAAAACCTCACTTACCGCATATTTGGACGTTCAGAATTTATTGATTCAAAAAAGTGAATCCAATCCAGATTATACTTTTGAACGCACTGAAGATAATTCAGATTTCAAAACAACCGACGGACAACCCATTCAAATGGATGGAAGCAATGCTATTCCCGTTATTTTAGATAATAAATCTGGACATCCGCTACCAACTTTAGGGATTATCTTTGAGTTTTAGAAGTAATTATAAATTACTACTTCTGTATTTTATATTTTTAAATCAAACCAAATTCAAACTCATCAAGTAAACAACCAAAGCGGTTATAGCTGTGTAGATTAGCCCGGCAAAAATAATATACGCCAGTCTTTTATGGGTTTTGGAAAATTTCCCCGGCAGTGATTTTTGGAATTTCCTATTGGATAAAATAATGAGGATAGTCCAAAGCAAATATGTAAGAACAGCAATGATAATATGTGAAACTAAGGTAATGGTGAAAAAACTTGTTCCGTAGTACTCACTATTTGATGCCAAACTTCCCGAACCTCCGGAATACCGAATCAAAACTTCTAAAGCCAAAACCCCAAGAACACAAATAAAATAGATGATATTTTGAATTTTCCTGTGGGTTTTATAATCTTTTTTCCTTGCTAATTGTACTCCGTAATAGACCCCAAAAGGCGAAATAAGAGTTAGAAGCATAACGGCGGTCATAATGAAAATGGTGGAGCTCATAGATGTTAATATTCAGGATAGTTCATAGATTACTGGGCGGCAAATCTACACACTTTAGGGTATATAACTTTTTCTAATTTTCTTATTTTACTTTTGAATGGCCCGTATGAGTACAAATTTATGTAGAAATCGACTTTAGTGATAAAAAGTTACGGACCTCTAAACATAAGACAGTAAGGAAGCTACCTTTAATATTTTGAAAACTCCAAAATCTCTTTTTCTATACTTAGATGCGATTTTGTAATAAGCCCTATATTAGCGACAGAAACCTACAAGTTTGAGTGCTATCACACGATTTATTACAGAGAATTTTAAAGAGCTTCTTCAGTTCTTGAAAAGCATCAGTTTTTCAAGAGCCGTTCGAGTTGGCGTTGCTGTAACTTTACCCGTAGTATTAGGAATGCAATTCGAGAATTTAGAAATTGGGATGGCCATAAGCTTTGGTGCTTTTTGGAGTTCGCCTAGTGATATTATTGGTAGTTTTCGGCATAAAAAAGTTGGTATACTTATTTCTGCCGCCCTTGTGATGGTTGTTAGTTTTATCAAAGGGTATCTTCATTTTGACCTTTGGCTTTTATTACCATTATTAGGAACGCTTACATTTGCTATAGCATTTATTTCGGTTTTTGGTTTCCGTGCTTCATTAATCAGCTTTTCTGGTCTTATGGCGTTGGCTTTAAGTTTTGCTATTGAAGCCGATGGTCTTGAAGTATACCAATATGCTATTTTGTTGGGGATTGGTGGACTGTGGTATTTGCTCCTTTCCAAAATCTGGCATAGGATTAATCCTAAAGCAGAGACTGAAGAATTTTTGTCTGAAACATTTTTGTTGACTTCAGAATTTATTGAAGTACGCGGAAAATTGGTCGACCCGGCAGAAGATCGCGAAGATTTACAATCTAAATTGTTGAAGCTTCAAAGTGAACTTACCGAAAATCATGAAACTCTTCGCGAAATTTTAATTGTTTCGAGAAAGACTTCCGGTAGATCCAATTATCAGGATAAGCGATTGTTGATCTTCGAACAATTGATTGAAATGTTGGAAACTGCAACTGCCAATCCGGTAAATTATGATCGGATGTATTCTCTTTTTAGTGAACATCCACAATACATTAAGAAATTTCAAAATCTGATATTCGAAATGGCCTATCAGTTGCGCATTATTGCAGAAACCGGCGGGGATATCAAAACTTTACCCAAAAACGAACCCATAAGAAAATGTTTTGAAGAGGTGAAAATTGAGATTGCTCTCTTACGTGAAAACTTATTTTATGAGGAATATCTCATGCTACAGAACTTCCTAGAATATCAGGAAAAGCAATTCGAAAAACTTAAAAGAATTAAGTGGCTGTTTGGCGATCCCGATGTTTCTGAACTCGAATTTATAGATAGAAAAAATGCTAAACGGTTTTTGGCGCTCCAGGATTATGATCCGAAGTTATTGCTGACCAATTTTAGTTTTAAATCTCCAATTTTTAAACATTCACTTCGCTTATCGGCCACAGTGATGGCCGGGTATGCGCTAGGTTCTATTTTCGATTTTCAGAATCCTTACTCAATATTGTTGATCATTATTGTGATAATGCGACCCAGCTATGGCCTTACAAGAGATAGGGCAAAAGATCGATTGATCGGAACACTTATTGGAGGCGCTATTGCCTTCGGTTTGGTCTTCTTTTTTCAAGATCCTTATGTGTATGGTCTTTTGGGAGTTATTTCTTTGGTTATCGCGGTTTCCTTGGTTCAAAAAAACTATAAAGCTTCCGCAACATTCATTACTTTGAGTGCGGTATTAATCTATTCTATTCTGCGGCCTGATGTTCTGGATCTGATAAAGTTTAGAATCTTGGATACCCTCGTTGGCGCAGGATTGTCATATATTGCCATGAGATGGCTATGGCCCACGTGGGAATTTGTGGAAATTAAGGACACTATAGTGAAAAGTGTAAGGGCAAATAAATATTTTCTGAATAAAATAGTAGAGCATTATGAAGTGAAAGGAAAAATACCCACCTCATATAACATTGCACGTAAGGAAGCATTCCTGGAGACTTCAAATTTAAGTTCTGCCTTTCAGCGAATGACACAAGATCCGAAATCCAAACAAAAAGAACTCGATAAAATTTATGAACTGGTGGTTCTAAACCATACATTTCTAACATCCTTAGCCTCATTGAGTACATACATTAAAAATTATAAAACAACCGAGGCTTCGGAACGATTCAAACTTGCTGCAAAAAAAATTGAAAATAATTTAGATAACGTACTTCAATGTCTAAAAGATGATCAATGTGTGGAAGAAAAAATTTCATTGGAAAATGATTCCCTATTCGAAGATCAACTGCCGAAATTTAAATCCGTAGATATAAATATGTGGGAATCTGATCAAAAAGAGAATATCCGTAATCTTCAGGAAGCCCATCTAATTTGGGAACAATTGCAATGGTTATATTCCATAAGCAGAAAAACCATCAAATTGGCGCAATCCACAAAATTTGATTGATATTCATAATTTTTAACACATCCTCAGATTCTCTCTAATAGCGTTAATTCTATAAATGAAATAGTAATTCCATTCTTAACATTTGCGCCAGAAGATGCACGGGTTAGTGCCACCGTAATATATCATACCAATGTTGACGGTTTACCTGGAGAGGAAATTGGCTCTGAAACTATTGTTCCTACAATTTTAAGTTCGACTCTATGGGCCGACCCTGATATTAATAGATTTATAACAGATTTACCGGAGAGTGTAATTCTTTAAGTATTTCCGAAAACACATTTGATGGCTTTTCTTACTATCCTAACCCAACATCAAATAAGCTTTCCTTGAATTCTATGAAAAATATAGATTGTGTTTCTTTCTATAATATGTTGGGTCAAAAAGTACTTGGGACTAAAATAGGAGCTATTACTTCAGACATAAACCTTTCTAATCTTACCACCGGAACTTATGTTATGAAAGTTTCCATGGAAAGTCAAATAGGTACTTTTAAGGTTCTGAAAAAATAATTTTCATTTCCTTATAAATTTAAAAGACCATCTCGAATAATGCGAGATGGTCTTTTCGGTTTTAGATATTTAAAGTAAAATTAGACTTCAGATTTACTGGCTACCAAATTTTACACACAATTTGAAAAAATAAAATTTTTTATAATAGCACAAATCAATTCTTGAGCCTTCTAATTAAAAACCCTTCTTAACTTTTCTAATTTTAAAATGCAAAATTATCGCTGATAAGGACAAACAGACTATGGCAATTATGCTCATAGCAAGTATGGACCCATAAATATGTGATATTCCTGCATGATTGAGATATAGCAATCTAAAGGTTTTTAAATAATGCGTCAACGGAATTAAATCGGCTATATATTGTACCCAAATTGGCATCTGGCTTAAGGGCCAGGTAAATCCGCTAAGGATAAAACTTGGCGTGGCCACAACCATCAATACTTCTGTAGCCTTCAATTGACTAGGTAATACTATACTCACCAAAACGCCAATTCCGCATACGGCAAGAATAAAGACGAAGGTGCTCAACGAAAACGCCCAGAACGCACCGCCTATAACCATATTGTAATATTTGGAAAAACCCCAATAGAGTAGGAGAATACCAACAGACATAATCATATACGGGATAATTTTAACGGCTAACATCCCAAATGGATTTGGCATTTTTCTCACCAATTCCTTAAAAGTTCCATTTTCATATTCCGCGGCAAAGGTCAAGGCGAGACCTAAAAGTAAAACTTGTTGAAAAACCGTTAGCAAGACACCGGGAAGCATAAAATATAAATAGTTTCCACTTCTGATGCTTTGCTTTATAATAGTAGTTTTGAAAGGTTCGTAGTTTTGTGTAGCCACATATTCCGGAACTCCTTTTTTCATCTGGGATTCGATTAGGATACCAGCTTTCATAGTCATTGCTACTCCATTTACCGCCATTAATGCTGTATTAGAGGTCAGGGTATTAGAGGCATCCACAAAAATGGTAATCTCTGGCAATCTATTTTGTTGAATCCCAGAAGTAAAACCCCTTGGGATGTTAACAATTACGGTAGCTTCATCATCTATAGCCCTTTTTTTTGCTCCGTTAAGTGTAGGTAATACTGCAGCTACTTCAATGCTTTCTGTTTCTTCGAGCATATCGATAAACTTGGCACTCATCGGACTTTGGTCTTGATCTACCACAAGTATTGGCAAATCTGTGATTTTTCCTTTTTGATATACAGCACCAATCAAAACGCCATATAAAATTGGCGCACCAATGAATAAGAGCCGTAGTACATTATTGCTAAAGAACAGCCTGAATTCTCTTTTTATTAAATGTATAAATTTCTTCACACCAATTTATTTGTCAAATTCTAAGGAAACCGAAGCTTTTGTAATCAAATCCTTCACCTTTTCAGGATCTGTGGGCCGTACTTCTACTTCAAATAAGGCTTGTTGCATATCAAAATCTGGATAGGCTGTTGCAATGTTGGCATAGGAACTCAGCGCTTTCACTATGCTTACTACTCCATCAATAAGTTCGGCATCTTTATAGAGCACCTTTATTTTCACTTTATCCCCGGTCTTGATATTTCCCAATTTACTTTCAGCAATTGTAAATCTAAAATATACGGAGCTATTAATGTAACCGCTAAAAACAGGATATCCAGGCAAAGCAAGTTCTCCTGTTCTCAAGTTGATAGCTTCAACAGACATATCCTGCGGCGCAAGCATGTATTTTTCCTGTTCTGCGGCACCCACCTCAGAGATTGCTCCCGAAGCTTGTAATTGCTGCCCTAGCGCCATCGCTTGCTGCTCTTTCCTTCCACCGGCTCTAGCTTCCTCAAGCTCGGTTTTTGAAGCTTCATATTGATTTTTTGCGCCTTGATATTTTGCATAAACTTCGTCAAACTGTTGCTGAGGTATTAAACTATCCTTCAGCATAATGTTTAGCCTATTCATTGATTTTTTAGCAAACTCAAATTGTTCTTTCAGGCCATTCACTTTGTTCTGCAATTGTCTTAGCTGAGCGTCCGTAGCACCTTTGATCGACATTTGATATTGCGCCTCTGCCGATTTCAGAGCACCTTCGGCTTGTTGTTTCTTGGCGTCCACTTCTGGGATATCCAAAATAGCCAATGTATCGCCTTTTTTCACCAAATCGCCTTTGGAAACAAATACTTGCTCTAAATTTCCAGGAACTTTAGTAACCACTGAAATCTGTTCCCTTTCAATTTTCCCCATAAATGCAGGGTCAATTTTTTTATTTGAACAAGAGGCAAAAACCAACAAAATTCCTAAGCCTAAAATGTTTTTAATTTCCATATCCGTTATAAATTTTATTCAACAACTCCCCAGTAGCAAGTAAAAGTTCCACCGCAGCATTACGCTGATTGAGAATTTGATTGTAATAATTTAAGTTTACCTTATAAAATTCATTTTCTGAAGCCAAGCGTTCTGTTAAATCAACTAATCCAGAGCTGTATTGCTTTGTTGCTAATTGCAGATTATTTTCGGCTATCTTAACTCGTTGTCCAGCGACTATAACTTTCTGTTCGGCAGTCATAAAATCTGATTTATTTTTAAACAATAACAAATCGAACTTCTCCCGCGTATCCTTTAATTTAATCTCACTGCTTTCAAGTTCGATCGCAGCTTTTTTTACATTTTTATTGTTTTCTCCTCCTTTAAATAAATCCCATTGTAAGCCAACTCCAACTGCAATTGCTGGTTCTACTTTGAAATTTTCTGCTTCTAATTTTACATCTCCAGCAATGGGTACGTCTTTGAATTCTATACTGGTGTCAAAGGCATTTAAATAGGCTATGTTTCCAAATGCAAACACCTTGGGAAAATAACTTCCTTTTTCTTTTTTATAATTAAGTTCCTTTGCTCTTTTTCCAGCTTCTAAAGCTTTTAATTCTACTCGATTTTCTGCATTCATTGAAACTGGATTCAGTAAAAAAGCTTGTAATTCATAGCTGATGGATTCCAGTTCTTTTTTTGGAATTCGAGTTAGGTATTCTAATTTGGCAAGTAACACATTTCTATTGCCATCAGCTTCCAACTTTTTTTCCTCCAACTCTAGAATCGCCAATTTTATTTTATCACGATCATAGGGAATGGCTAAACCGTTTTCAATAGCTTTTAATACTTTTTCGTGCTCTGTTTCCAGTCGTTTTTCAGAATCTACAATTAACTTATCCACTTCATTCAATAACATTAATTGGTCAAAAGTTGTGATGACTTCCTTGGCAATCTCTTCTCTGCCTGCTTCAGCTAAAAACCGTTCAGCTTTTTGTTTTTCTTCTAATGCCTTAATCCCATTGTTAATTTGGTTTCCGGCAAATATTAGCTGTCGGGCAGAAAGTGATCCTAAAATAGCTTGAGTTTGAAAATTGGAAACCAGTGGATCTTCCAAAAAGGGAGTGCCACTAATAGGTAGATATTGAGTGGGAAATTCGGGGCTTATTTTTGAATACAAAAACCCATAACCTCCCATAAATGAAACCTGTGGGAGTCTTTTTCCTTTTACCACTTCCATATCCAACTTCGTGCCATCGCCTTGCATTTCCTGCATACGTACTTCCGCACTTTCGGATATCGCCTTTTGTATTGGTTCCTTTAAAACCTCTTCAATAAAACTTTGGGCATTAAGTTGTGTGCTCACAAAAAGTATCACAACAAATCCCAAAAAGCTTATTATTTTTTTCATGTCAATTTCATTTAAGACAGAGTGCAAAATTAATCAAATAATCTCCCAGAAACTTCAAATGGCCTCATTTACTAATTTAAAACTTACAAGAAACTACACTCAATGTGCTCGAGCTTGCCTTGCTGTATCGGTAAAAATCAGCCCAATATTATATTTGAACTCTTGATAATTATTTAGAGAAAGAGTAGAGAATAGATTATGTAACTGCTCGATTTGTGTTCAACGCTTTTGATGAAGTAAAACTTTATTTTCTAGGTGTTTAAATCTTGAAATATAAAAAAAGACTATTATCCTATTGAAAACAGTCTTTTTCTAACTTCTTTAAGGCCTAATATAAAAATCAACTCAATGACTTTTTAGCAAAAAAGGAAATAATTATTCCTGGAATAGACAAGGCAATTGCAAGGTAGACCAGACTCATTGGGGAGTAAATTCCGAGTAACAATCCCGCGGCGGATGAGGCAATCATAATTGATAAGTTAAACACCGAAGACTGAACCGAAGTGGCAACGTCTTTAGCGGTTTCTACTTGCCTGCTTACAGCGGCCTGCAATAAGGTTACTAATGGACCAAATGTAGATTTTTCCCAATTTGGGTGATTTTACCATTTTCTACTATCAATTCGGTTGCTTCATCATTGCGATAGATTTTCGCATTAAAAAACTTCTTCTTCATTCTACATTTATTTTAAGTTAATACTAAATACTCTAATGCCTTTAAACGATCCAAATCAAGTCTGACAAGAATTGAGTCTTTTGGCTTCTTGTAAGATAAGGTTTAACTTCATTGGTTCAAATGATATTGGTCATACAGTGCGATTCCTTAACAAAAATTTCTCTAATTTACCTCTTTGATGAGCTAAACGGCGCATTGTTAATAGGAATTTTAGCTTTTAATTTTGTTGAAAAAACCTGTATTTTCTCCTTTGAAGCTTTTGCCTTTTGAGCAAAATTTTATTTATTAAGAGGAAAAGTTTACCATCCTAAAAACACCATTCCTATTCCACAAATTGCAATGGATAGCCCTGATATTGGTACAACGTATTTTTCCAACCAGTCGGTTTTTATAAAATTGAAACCATAATACATTAGAGACACCACAAGAATCATTGTAGAAACAGTTGTTGCAAGAAAGACTCCAATTAGAATAAGCATATTGGAAGTAGATTGTTCTACTGCGGGATAGGTAAGCAATGGAAATAGAACTTCACAAGGCCCCAACAGGAATATTAAAAAAAGAACCCAGGGCGTTACTTTTCGTCGATTTGAAGGATAGGTCATTTGTTTGTGATCGTGTTCAAATACATAAACGGAGCCATCGTCGTAAACATCAAAATGTTTGTGACGTTTCTCTTTATATACTCCGTAAAGACCATACAATAAATACAGAATCCCAAAGATAAAAATAGCCCAACTGGCCAAACCACCTCTTACTTCGTTTAAACCATCAATTTTGCTCAATGAAAATCCTATTGCAGCTCCGCCTAAGGCTAATAATACCGAAGCCATAACGTGTGCGGATCCGCAAATGGCTGTCCACATTACAATTTTTGGTAATTTCCATCCTTTTGACTTTCCTATGGCTATAAAAGGAATGTAATGATCGGGACCTGAAACCGTATGCAGAACACTTACCGAAACGGCCGTAACCAATAAAATACTTAATTCTGTTTCCATTTGATTAATTTACGCTTACTCTCTGGTTAATTAAAAAATCCTCTTCCTTCCGTATTTGAGTGAAGAGTTTGTAAAGCTGTTCGCCTTCATTTCCTAAAACTCTAAGAACATAGGCGTTATTCATAACTTTAGATATTCCGAAACTAATGTCTTCTTCTTTGGAAAGTCTATTGGCTATGTTTTCCATATGTTCTATAACATCAGTTTTCGGAGTTATAAAGAATAAACTTCCTTGATGGGTAAACTCTTCGTATTGACCAAATTCCTTCAGATTTATTTCTTCGGGAACGATATATAGATTGTCCTTGAAAATTAATACGTCTTCCTGAATTATTTCTGTAATGGCGTGATGCTTTTTAAACTGAAATAATTCTCCTTCCCCCATATATTTACGCCCGCAAGTCAATATTTCGCCCCACAATAAGGTGCTGCTGTTTTTAATATGAATAGTGTTTTTTGCAGTGTACCGAGCCCCTTTATGTGGGACTACCGGATGTGGCACGTGACTAAAATAAGCACTTTCACCCACTGAAATATTCATGTGTTGATTGGCACCTTTTTCAGAAACATAGATCCGTTGATAGGATTGTGTTTGTAAATTCAAGGAAGAGCCATCTATCACTTCTATATTGATATCGTAAAAATCATCGTTAAGGATGCCAGGTGATGATGACATAACCATCACTTCTAATAATGGATTGTTTCCATTCTCCCTTACTTCCACCAAATTAAACGGCGGTGTGAAATACACATCCTTCAGTATTGTTTGTTCCCTTAATCCAGTTTTTAGGCTGTATTTCTGCATTACCTTAGGAGTTGAGGTTCTTCAGTTTTTTCTTCTACCAAGGCGTAACGTTGAATCCATTGAATGACACTGTCTAATCCTTCATCGGTCATAAGATTTGTAAACACAAAAGGTTCACCGTTTCGCATACGGCGGGCATCATCTTCCATCAGCTTTAGATCAGCATTTACGTAAGGCGCTAAATCTTTTTTGTTAATCACCAACAAATCTGATCGGGTAATCCCAGGACCTCCTTTACGTGGAATATCGGATCCTGCGGCTACAGAAATCACGAAAATGGTTACATCGGCAAGGTCAGGACTAAAGGTTGCAGATAAATTATCGCCACCACTTTCAATAAAGATAATTTCTACCTCCGGATGTCTATTGACGATTTCGTCAACCGCTTCAAGATTCATACTTGCATCCTCCCGAATCGCGGTATGTGGACAACCACCTGTTTCAACGCCTATAATTCTATTGGCATCTAGGGAAGAGTTTTTCTCAAGATATTTAGCGTCTTCTTTTGTATAAATATCATTAGTTACCACGCCAATGCTATAGTCTTTTGCAATTCTTTTTGTAATCTTTTCTATCAAAGCAGTTTTGCCAGTACCTACTGGGCCCGCCACTCCAATTTTTATATATTTTCTTTCTTCCATTTTAATTCTTGTTAAGACATGTATAATCTTGAATAAAGGTGCTCATGTTGCATACATTTAATATCTAGTGCCATATTACACACACCAAGCAGATCCCGGTTTAGCTCCAAAATTTCCAAGCTTAGAGTTTCGATAAGTTCTTGTACGTTAAAAATTATTTGCTGCCCGTCTGTTTGTCCCAGTGGAACAAGTTTTACAGCATTTGTGACCATTCCAACAGCAGCGTTGTAAAGAAATGCACAAACCGCTTTATCGGCATCTATTTTTAAAATTGAAGTCACAATTCCGAAAATAACTGAATAATGACCTTGCATTTTCTTTTGTTCAATGAGTTTATTAATTTCATTTAAAAATGGATCATCTAATAACGTAGCATATATTTTTATTAGGCGTATTCCCAATTTCTGACTGCCTTCACGGATTTCAAGGGGAGCCTTTAAAGCATGACATTCATTGTCTAGTTTCAGGAGTTCATCTAAGTTTTTTTCCTCAGTGAAATCGAAAGCTAATTTTACCGCTAAGCCATCGTTATATTTATAGTTGTTTTTCAACATGCTTTCTACAAACTCTTGAGTAGTTAAAGCGTTTTTTACTAATTTTTGTTGAACATAGGTTTCCAAACCGTTTGAGTGCGAAAACCCACCAATGGGCAGCGTTGGATCTGTAATATGAAGTATTTTAATAAGCGATCCTAACGCTGTAGGTTTGGTTGTGTTCTTATTCATTTCTTAATGTAAATAATAGTCCGCCCAAAAAATATTTTTTCGATGGCAGCATCAATTTAGTCTACTCCTTAGTGGTTAATTCAAGAATCTTTGAAAAGAGTGAACTTCCCGATTTCCCGTGTTGGTGAGGTTCTACGTTTGCCTTTAGCATATTGAGTAATTTGCAATGGGTTTTTGTCACTTCATAACCTGTAGCTATTAGAAGACGTTCGAGTGGTTTTTCGTAGGGAATGAGTACGTGGTCGTCTTGAATAAAAAGCGGCAAATGTTTGTTGCCTATTTCATAACAAACCGTTCCCATTTCGTAAATGGATCTTGGCGTTACTTGAATGGCATCACAAGGCAGGATATTTATCATCACGATTTTATCGGCATCTTCATAAACTATGTCACCTTCTTTAAGCCGAGTACCTTCCTTTAAAAACTTGATAACGATTTCTTGATTCCCTTCCGAACGCTTTCGCATTATCCGTTTTGTAGCCTCAAACCACTGCAGATTTAGAACATCTTTCGCCTTGTTGCCAATAGCATAGGTTTCAATATTGCCAATTACTTCCTTACAAATCATCCTTCAAATTTTCGAATAAACACTATTAAAAAAGGAAATAACGTTGCCCTAATGGAACTACATCTAGAGGTGCACAGGTAATAACTTTCCCGTCCACGGTTACTTCATAATTCTCAGGGTTGATTTCAATATCTGGCACCGCATTATTGTGAATCATATCTTTTTTACCAAAGCTTCTGCAGCCTTTGACGGCGACTAATTTCTTTTTAACACCGTACTTTTCAGCGATATTATTATCAATTCCCGCTTGTGAAACAAAGGTTACGGCAGTTTTGTGTACGGCAGCCCCTAAGGTTCCAAACATATTTCGCATTAAAACGGGTTGTGGCGTAGGAATAGCCGCGTTAGGATCTCCCATTTTACTAGCTGAAATCATTCCGCCTTTAATTACCATTTCTGGCTTAACGCCGAAAAAAGCCGGCTTCCACAATACGAGATCGGCCATTTTACCTGGCTCAACAGATCCCACATGTTGAGAAATACCATGAGTAAGCGCAGGATTAATTGTGTACTTGGCTATATATCTTTTAGCTCTAAAGTTATCGGCTCCAATTTCTTTATCTTCTTCTAGAAATCCACGTTGCACCTTATTTTTGTGGGCGGTCTGCCAGGTTCTAATAACAACTTCTGCAGCCCTGCCCATGGCTTGAGAATCTGAACTCATCATACTTATAATCCCCAAGTCGTGCATGATATCCTCCGCCGCCATGGTTTCTTTTCTAATTCTTGAATCTGCAAAAGCCACGTCTTCAGGAATGGATTTTTTTAAGTGATGCGCCACCATGAGCATGTCTAAATGTTCATCAATGGTATTGACAGTGTAAGGCATGGTTGGATTGGTTGAACTTGGCAACACGTTTGGGTGCGCCGCGATTTTCATAATGTCTGGGGCATGGCCACCTCCAGCTCCTTCCGTATGAAAGGTGTGTATCGTCCTTCCGTTAATAGCTTTAACGGTGTCCTCTAAAAACCCTGCTTCGTTTAAGCTATCAGCATGTAAAGCAACCTGAATATCGTAGTTGTCAGCAACTGTAAGCGAAGCATCGATTGCAGCTGGTGTAGCTCCCCAGTCTTCATGCACTTTTAGTCCAAGGGCTCCCGCCTCAATTTGTTCTATTAATGGTGCTGCTGTACTACAGTTTCCTTTTCCGAAAAAACCAACGTTCATTGGAAAATTCTCTGTAGCCTGTATCATTCTTTCTATGTGCCACGCGCCAGAGGTTACTAAGGTTGCACTGGTGCCATCTGCGGGCCCAGATCCACCGCCTATCATTGTGGTAACTCCACTAAATAAGGCATGATCGATTTGTTGTGGGCTAATAAAATGAACGTGTGTATCTATTGCGCCTGCTGTAAGAATATGACCAGCTCCCGAATGCACTTCTGTAGAAGCACCAATAATCATGTTTTCTGAAATGCCGTCCATGGTATCTGGATTTCCAGCTTTACCAAGACCAACAATTTTTCCGTCTTTAATGCCTAAATCTCCTTTTACAATCCCCCAATGATCCAGAACTATTATGTTTAAAATTACAAAATCAAGAACACCTTCATCTCTTGTTCTGGTTGAGGATTGTGCCATTCCATCCCGAACATTTTTACCGCCGCCAAAGGTGCTTTCTTCCCCATAATGGTCACTGTTAAAATCTTTTTCAATTTGAATAAAAAGTTCAGTATCACCAAGGCGTATTTTATCACCAACGGTAGGTCCGTAAATATTGGCGTATTTTATTCTATCCACTTTAAAACTCATGATTTGATGTTTTTAAAATTTTCAGCCTCCATTTTCTTCATCGCTTTTGTCAAGCTCTCTTTTGATGTAGTATCACCTTGGGTTAGATTGCTTGCACCATAAGACTTTCTGCTACCTCCAATGTCTATAAGTTGTACTTCGGTAGATTCGCCAGGCTCTAAACGTATTGCGGTTCCCGAAAGAATATCCATGCGTTTTCCAAAGGCTTTTTTACGATCAAAAGAAATTTCTTTATTGACTTCAAAAAAATGAAAATGAGATCCTACCTGTACTGGCCTATCTCCTGTGTTGATCACTTTTAGAGTGATTCTCTTCTTCTTCGCATTGCAAACTATTTGCTCGTCTTTTAAAATATATTCTCCTGGTATCATATGGCTATTATTAACGAATGGGATTATGTACTGTAACTAATTTGGTGCCGTCTGGGAAAGTGGCTTCTATCTGTACATCTTTGATCATTTCGGGTACTCCTTCCATTACGTCTTCCTTCTTAAGAAAGGTGGCACCAAGTTGCATTAGTTCTGCCACTCTTTTGCCATCTCTCGCTAGTTCGTGTAGCCTAGAGCTGATTAATGCGATAGATTCGGGGTAATTCAATTTAACGCCTCTTGCTTTTCGTTTTTCAGCAAGTTCCCCTGCCAAAAATAGCATGAGCTTTTCTGTTTCTCTTGAGGTTAATTTCATGTGTTTACATTTAATAGTGGGTCACTCGTCAATCCAATGTGTCTTAGTTTTTTCAGAAGATTGAATGTTGAGGTCAACGGGATGTTAGTTTTATTAAAGATATTAAAATTTATCTACTATCTTAATCTTTGAATAATTATGTCTCTAATTTCATAAGTTAACTTTATTTAAATATTAAGGAAATTGCTCAATTGATAATTCCTGAATCCTATTGAATAATTGAATCAGAAATTTTCAAGCATGGTTTTTTCGAGGGAAAATTAGGTGCGCGATTTCTATAGAATGACTGTTTAAACTTCTATTTTTATAGGATGTTTAAATAATTATTTATGGATCAATCAATATTGTTAGAAGCTATACACAAGCAAAAACAAGAAATAAATGTTTCTATTTCCCTAAAACAGCAGTCTCAAGATTTCACACAATTATTGTTTAATGCTCTTTTTGATAGAGGAACAGATGCTGAACAGGCCCTTGGGGAACTGGAACTATTATTTAGGGTAATTAGAGATTTAGCTTGTCCACAAGATGCGGGTAAACCTTGTAAAACTTGGAAAGACTTCTGTTTGAATATTCCCGAATTATTTGATAGTTTAAAAAAAGATGCCAACACAATTTATGCTAATGATCCTGCGGCGGAGTCGATTGAAGAAGTTTATATGGCGTATCCTGGGTTTTTTGCTATTGCCATATATAGAATGGCCAGGGAATTTTATAGACTTAAACTTCCCTTAATCCCTAGGCTCATGACAGAATATGCGCACCAATTAACGGGAATTGATATTCATCCTGGCGCCAATATAGGAAGCTCCTTTTTTTATGACCACGGAACGGGTGTAGTCATAGGGGAAACTGCAGAAATTCATGAGAATGTAAAAATTTATCAAGGTGTCACTTTAGGCGCTCTGAAAGTTGAAAAGCAGTTAAAAAATGTAAAAAGACATCCTACCATAGAAAAAAATGTTGTTATTTATGCAAACGCCTCGATTTTGGGAGGAGATACCGTGGTGGGTGAAAATAGCATTATAGGTGGAAATACTTGGGTGACACGCTCAATTTTAAAAAACTCCACAGTGATGCACAAACCTTTGGTAGAAGTAAGAACGAAATCTCTTGAAAATATATGAACACAACAATTTTAGATCAGATAGGAAATACACCAATAGTAAAATCCATGGTATTGAATACGAATCCCAACGTGGATTTATATTTTAAACTTGAAGGGAACAATCCCGGTGGAAGTGTGAAGGATAGACCCGCTTATTACATGATTAAAAAAGCACTTGAAAGAGGCGAGATCGATAGTTCGTCTAAGCTTATTGAGGCAACCAGCGGAAATACCGGAATTGCCTTGGCGATGATTGCAGGCATTTATAAATTGGATTTAGAGCTGGTCATGCCTGAAAATTCGACGAAAGAACGGGTTCAGACTATGGAGGCTTTTGGTGCGAAAGTTACGCTTCATCCAGAAGGAATTGAAGGATCGCGTGACTACGCTTTGGCAAAAGTTAAGAACGAAAATTACTACTCCTTTAACCAGTTTGCAAACAATGATAATTGGAAATCTCATTACCATACCACAGGGCCTGAAATATGGAAAGATACTGAAGGTAAAATCACCCATTTCGTGTCTTCTATGGGAACAACTGGCACTATAATGGGAACTTCTACTTATTTAAAAGAACAAAACAGAAATGTTCAGATAGTAGGCGTTCAACCTACAGATGACTCTAACATCCCGGGGATACGTAAATGGCCGAAAGAGTATTTGCCCAAGATATTTGATGCTAAAAAAGTAGATAAAGTTTTGGAAGTAAGCAGGAAGGAAGCCGTGGATATGACCAGACGACTGGCCAAGGAGGAGGGCATATTTGCAGGTATGAGTAGTGGCGGAGCAACAGCGGCAGCCATAAGATTAGCCAATGAGCTTGATGGCGGAATTATAGTGTGTGTCATTTGCGATCGAGGGGATCGGTATTTGACTTCAGACCTGTTTAAATAAGTTATTCCCTATCCTACCATATCTCCAAAGAAAAAAGGGTAGGATAGGGGATATCCAATTAGAATGTGAGGGTCCTTCTTTTCATTTATAAAAAACCCGCGGAATCAATCTTTAATCTTTAAATTTTTGGGTGTTGGATAAGGAATGAAATCAACATCATCTCCTTCAATTTTGGGAAATTCCCGATCTTTCCATTTTTGTTTGGCAACCTCAATTAAGTCTTTGCTAGAGGAAACAAAGTTCCAATCTATAAAGCGCTCTTCAGGAAACGGTTCGCCGCCAAAAATATAGATAGTGCTATTCTCTTGAATGGTGAATTCACAAAGGGTACTGTCTTTTGCCACCAACAACTGTTTTGGTTCGTAGATATTCCCATCACTTTCAATGGCGCCTTCAAGAATGTACAAACCAGATTCGCCGTAAAGCTCGTCACCAATACTAACTGTTTGTCGGGATTTACTTTTAATCTCCAGCATGAACAATTTACTGAAAACCGGAACGGGCGATTTTCTACCAAATGCCTCACCTGCCACAAGTTTAAATTCAAGATCTCCATCTGTCCATCGTGGAATTTCTGTTTCTTCCACATGTGAAAACTGAGGGTCCATTTGTTCTAATTCCTTTGGCAAAGCCACCCAAATTTGAAGTCCGTGCATATGCAATTCAGAAAGCCTTAAATATTCAGGAGTCCTTTCGGAATGAACAATTCCCTTTCCCGCGGTCATCCAGTTTACCGCGCCTGGTTTTATTTCCACTTCATTTCCCAAAGTGTCACGGTGCATGATGCTCCCTTCAAAAAGAAAGGTAAGCGTTGAAAGACCAATATGTGGATGGGGCCATACATCAAAATTTTCACGCTCACTTAATTTTACAGGGCCCATATGATCTATGTAGATAAAAGGACCGACCATTCTTTTTTGTCTAAATGGCAACAATCGTCCCACCATAAACTTTCCTATGCTGGCGGCTCTTTCTTCAATAATCAATTTGATATTTGACATGATAAAATTTATTAACAGTTATTTACTTTTCCTAGAAAGCGGATGCATCACCTAATACGCCCGCTAATTGAATAAGATAATGTTTTCATTTTATTTCGAATATTGTTTCAAATATAAAGTTATAGAAATAATACTTTCCCAGGAAGATGGTAAAGAGCTGCGATTGAAGTTGTGGGACTTAATTTCTTCTTGAAATCATTATTTTCTATACTTTATAACCTATTTTTTCTCCAATTATAGATCTATTGGAAAGCGTTAAGCTTATTAAAAACCCGATGCTCAAAAGAGCTATTCCGGCCAGGTAGGTTTTAGGGCCAATCATTTCTGGAGAATTCGCATAATAATCGCGGATAAAGGCTGCAACTTGAGGTCCAACAATACCGCCCATGGACCAGGCGGTAAGAATTATGCCGTAAATGATGGGCATAAGTTTCGCGTGAAAGACATCTAATACATAAGAAGGCATTGCGCCAAAACCGCCACCATAGCAAAGGAGTACGTAGCAAACCAATATGGCGAACACCCAAGGGTTAGTGGTAAAAATCATAACGATAAAAACCAATATTTGCGAACTCAGTATCCATCGGAATACTTGAATTCGACCAATCTTATCCGATATTCCGCCCCAAAAGAAACGTCCTATACCATTGAATACCGAACTGACTGCAATTAAGGTAGCGCCGGCCACCGCAAGGGATTCGGTGCTCAATGTGGAATTTTTGATTCTTAATAAATCTTGAAGCATTGGCGACTGCATGCTTATAAACATAATTCCTGCCGAAATATTTAGGAAAAATATAAGCCACATGCCTACAAATTTTAAAGAAAATAGACTGTCTTTGACCGTTAAACCAGCTTCATAATCAAAATCGGGAATCTTTTTGGCAGTTTCAACATAACCTTGGGGTATAAAACCTTTAGGGGGATTTTTCATCATTAAAGCCGAGGGAATACCAATTGTGGTGAGCACAATAGCGATATAGAAAAACACTTGTACCATATCGCCTTCAGTGAGCCTTACCAAAATGGGAGCAATGATTTTTGACATGGCCAAAGCACCCAGACCAAACCCCATAACTACCATTCCGGTAATAAAACCTTTTTTATCGGGAAACCATTTTAAAACCGTTGCGACCGGAGTTACATATCCCAGTCCTAAACCGATACCTCCAATAATGCCAAAGCCTATGTAGAAGAAGTATAGGCTGCTTGAATACATGGCGTATGCACTTATCAAATAACCTACGCCATATAGTAATGCTCCAGTGGATGCCAATTTTCGCGGACCATATTTTGGTAAAATAATTCCACCAATTGCGGCAGATAATCCGAGAAAAAGAATGGCCAAACTGAAAATCCACATAGTTTGTACATTGCTCCATCCATATTCAGTGGTGATTGGTTTCTGAAAAAAACTCCACGCATACACGGTTCCTAAAACTACCTGAAGAATAGCTCCCATAATTGCGATAACCCACCGGCTCGATTTTATCTTTTGCATTAAATAAAGAATTAATTCTGTTATAGATTTCAATTTACATCAATTCTTCAATTCCAAGCTGTGTGCTCCGCAATGTTTCCTTTTTCAATTAATTATTTCTCTAAATCCACTAGGATTTTTACTTCAGATGGGTCATTTACTAAAGTTTCGAAGCCCTTCTCAACTATTTCGTCAAGAGAGATTACACTAGTAATTAATTTTTCTACAGGTAATCTTCCGCTACTTATTAAGGCAATTACTTCTGGGAAAATATTGCGATAGGCAGCCGTTCCAATTATGGTTAATTCTCTTAACGTTTGATTTAACGCATCATGGGTTACCTTTTGACCGAAAAGAGCTACCAAAACCGCAGTACCTCCGTTTCGAAGACTGTTGATTCCCGTATCAAATGATGCTTGAGCCCCGGCAGCATCGATAAAAATATCAACACCATTACCTGTCATCTCTCTGATTTTTTGAGGAATATCTTTGTTTCTTGCATCAAAGGTGTGAGTAGCTCCCACTTCTTTAGCCTTTTTTAATCTGTTCTCAGAAAGGTCTGAAACGAGAATTTGGGAAGCACCTGTGGCCAAAGCAACTTGAACTGTTAACAGACCAATAGGGCCAGCCCCTGCTATTAATACCGTGTCACCCATTTTCATTCCGCTACGTTGAATGGCGTAGGCCGCTACGGCTGCCGGTTCTACTATAGCTCCTTGTTCAAATGTCATCGAATCTGGCATTTTATGTACCATATAATCCTCGACTACCACATATTTTGCAAAACCACCATTGGAGGTTAAGCCTACAAATCCGAGAGGTTCTGAAAGGTTGTATTCTCCAGTAACAATAAATGGACTTTCAGGATTTCTGAAAATTGGTTCTACCGTTACACGATCGCCTTTTTTAATGCCCTTCACGTTCTTACCAATTTCTTCTACAACGCCAGCAAATTCGTGACCGAGCGTTGTGGTTCCTTGATGTCCGTTGAGGGGATAAGGTTTGTCCACAGGAATTAACTGTGGTCCGTGGGTATATTCATGCAAATCTGAGCCGCATATACCCGTGAATTTTATGGCAATCTTCACTTGATTATCATCGGGATTCGGAATGTTAGTTTCCTCTACTCTAATATCTTTCGCGGCGTGCCAGCGAGCTGCTTTCATCGTTTTCATAATGGGTTGGTTTTAATTATAATTATTATTTAACTTTCCAAATTGAGCCGTTTTTAGTGGTTAATTTCTCTACCGAACCCTTGTGAGAAAGGTCATTTATCACCTTTTCACTTTCATTTCTTGGAGTTCCAGATAATTCAGAAAATTCTTTTGCAGTGAGCGTAGGATAAATTTCGAAAAGATTCTGCCAGTTTTTACTGTATTCACTTTTTGTGATATTGGGATTAAGTTTTAAGATTGCCATTTCATAAAAAGCATAGGGTCTCGCGCCATAAACAGTTTCTTGATTTCCGGCATTATCTACAACGAAAATGGTTGGGAAACCTCGTACACCGTATTCCCTTGCTATTTTTAAATCATCTTGAAATAGAGCTTTTGCTTTTCCTTCAAAATCAGTTTTTAATTGGTCAACATCCAGGCCAACCGCCTTCGCTGCAATAGCCATATGTTCCCATTTGGCGATATTTTTCTTTTGAAGGAATACCATTTCACGCATTTCGCGCATAAATAAATTGGCCTTGCCTTCATCTTGCAATTGCGCCGCTTTATAAGCGATTGAAGGTGGGAATGATGAGTCTAACGGGTCTTCCAACCACAGATCTCCATCAATTGGCATATCGTAATGAACACTCACTTCATCCCAGTGAGAGGCTACATCTGATGGTTTTCCGATGCCACCACTATTATAATTCCAATCGGGCAACAAACCTCCCATTCTGTATTCAATTTCAATATGATCTCCATATTCCAATTTCAACTTTCGCCATTGAGGTTCAATACCCCAACAAGAGGAACAAATTGGGTCTGTGAAGTAAACTAATTTTACTGTTTTATCGGTCGAGGTATTAGCCTTCACTGTTGCATCATTGATTTCTTCCCCAGGCATTTCACACATTCCTGTTTCTGGATCGCAAAGGAGGGGATTGTTTTTTATTGTTTCGTTTTTCATAATTGATGTTTTTAATTACTGAATAGTATCTTTCAATTTTAGCAGCTTAGTTGAAACCTTTAATCGTTTGTAGAGCTTATCTGCTGATTATTACAAATATACGGAAAATTAGTGTATATTTGACACCCATTTCCCTTTAGGAAGTTATTTCCTGGAGGAAACTACCTCATTCAGGTTTTTAATTAAGTTGAGGTCTTAAATTATGAAAACAATGAAAAAGAAAGCAGTAATTAATAATACTCCCGTTTGTCAAGTTAGAATGCAGGCTATCAGTGATACAATGAGCATTTTATCTGGAAAATGGAAATTCCATATTTTAGGAACACTCATAGAAGGCAACAAATTGGGGTTTATGGATTTGTTGCGTGAAATTGATGGCATAGGCAGTAAAATGCTCTCAAAGGAACTCCAAGACCTAGAAATGAATCATTTGGTGAGCCGTACAGTTATGGATACTAAACCGATAACTGTGGAATATGTCATCACTGAATACGGGGCAACCTTATCGCCGCTCATTAATGAATTGGCCAAGTGGGGTATGGAATATAGACAGTCAATTCACGGTTCTAAATAGCCGTCTTCAAGTAGTTATGATCTGTTTAAGAAAGTTCGAAATGACGTAGAAAATCTCATTTTTAAATAGTCATAATTATTTTTCTAATATCCTACCTCATTAAGTCCTTTAATTTTTACTCTAGATTGTTTACTCCACTTTTCCTCTCATGAGATGACCTACATAGAATACTTTAAAACTAGCGGTGTTCGATTTTACGAAGGGCATTTCATTTAAAATCTTATTGGCCTCTTCCTTACTATCAGCGTTCATAAAATAAACAGTGAAATTTTTAATCGACTCGTCGTAAGGTGAGTTTTTATAAGCATTTTCTAGAACTCCATCCTCATATAATTTAAAATCCGCATCAAATTGATTTTGGATAATCTGAGGATCAACTTCATCATAAGATTTTAGTAGATCCCAGATAACTACATAAACATTTTTCTTTTTAAGTCGAAGTTCCCCTGCGTTGTCACTTTGACCAAAAAGGAAATTTCCCACGGGTATTAATTCAAATGTTCCAATATTCTTGCTTCTAAAAACACTTTGATCGAGTATATTCCTAGCCTTGTCAATATCTGTTGCCTTGATAAAATAAGCTATGCTGGGTATAATTTGCGCATCGACTTTTTGGCCCTCCACGTCATAATACAAATTTTCAACCGTTCCTTCTTCCCACAGTTCGTTTAATTGCGATGCCTGTTCACTAATATTATCATTGAATTTTTGGGCATTTTCAGTGGTAAGAGATGGAATCACGGCATACGTTTTGGTCACTTCAGTTGAAACGGCCTCTGGCTGGGTATGAAGTTCGGGTTCTAATGTTTCTGTTTTGTTTTTGCAGCCAATTAAAGACAGGAAAGTAATTACCAACAAAAGTGTAAAGGACTTTTTCATATTAAACAAGAATTAGGATTTATTAATATTTACATAGTAAGAGAAAGGAATTTAGTACATATAACTTTTTTAATAACAATTACTGACGTCCATTGTCAACATTCACTTCTTCTGAAGCTGCAAACTCTTCCATTTTTGTAATCAAATTGTTTTCAACGGTATATATCTGAACCCATTTTTGCTTTAATTCCCTTCCTGATCGTTTTACTTTTGATGTTCGTTTCCCAATACCACCACCATATTTCCCTCAATTATATATTGCTGGATATCAAACTTTATCATTTCCGTTCTTACAAAAATATTTGTAAAAAACTTTCTCACGCCTTCCTTCTTTTCAAACTTTCCTTTGGGAATAATATGTGTGCCGTGATATTCCCATTTGGTATCTTCGGAAACGGTTTCAACTAACTTTTCAACATCACCACTATTGAAAGCCGCGAACATTTTATCAACTACTTCTTTTGCCGAATTTGCCATACCTCTTATTTTTTCTGTTTTGCAAACTGTAAGTGAACAATGATTTTTACATCTTTTCCAACGCCAGCAGCGGTTGGGTCAAAATCAATGTTGTAATCAAATCTGTCAATAGTTGTTTCGGCCTTAAGACCTAATTTATCGCCTTTATCACTTTTGGCTATTCCGCCATAATGCACATCAAAAATCACGTCTTTGGTAACATCTTTTATGGTCAGTTTTCCATAAAGCAAATACTCATTGGGTTTGCCGGTTGCCAGAATTTTTGTGCTTCTAAATGTCATGTTTGGATATTTTTCAACCTCAAAGAAATCGGCACTTCTTAAGTGATTGTCTCTATCTTCAACATTGGTATTGATACTTTTTACTTTAACTGTAAAATCAAAACTTGCATTGTTCAATCCTTCTTCTGTGGATGTTAAATTTCCGGTGTAATCCAAGAATTTTCCATTCACAATACTAATTCCAGAGTGTGAAATATTAAAGTTTAAAGAAGAGTGATAAGGATCTACTTTCCACTGGGTCTGAGCAAATGAACTTACGGATATTAAAACCAGTGCAACTAATGAAATAAAATTTTTCATAATAATTAAATTTAAATGTTACTGTTTATTTTTAATAATTAGCCAGACTTACCTAATTAGATTAAAATGCCTTTTTAATAAGAATGATCGGTCAGTACCTGGTAGTAAGTTTTACATTGTACACTTGTAAATGGTAAGCGGTAATGGGTCCTAAACAATACATTTTTGCCGCAACCCAAGCAGCTCTAAAGTGGAGTTTTCAATTTGCCCCGAAAACTCCCACCATAAAAAGGGGCTGGTACTCGCCCCGATCATTCCGCCTTTCGGCTTAATCCTTTAGCTCTGTGAGCCAATTAATTTCTTGTATTTTACTGTCGAGTTCTCTAAAGGCTCTTCCTGTTTGATCCATTTCAATTTGAAGCTTCTTAATATCAACGGTAGATTTCAGATTGGTTTCCCCGATGTTATTGATTTGTGCAGCATAGCGAAAATTTCTCAGTTTTTCGGAAAGCATTTTCAACGAATCCCTTTTGACAAGGGCTTCCATAAGGGAGCCTTCACCTTCAACAAGGGTTTCATTGTTAGTTTTGTTTATTCTAATAATTATGGATTCCAAATCCTGAATTGCGTTTCGCAATTTGGCCAATAGTTCGACGGGATTTTCCTGAGGCTTTTTATCTTCAGAAACAATTAAAACAGGTATAATTCTATTTTGAAGATGTTCTATTTTCTTCATTAGATCAGCTCTTAGCAAAAGTCCTTCAGCAAGTTTCATTGGTTTGTTATTTTAGATTTTTCTTTTTGTACTGTGATTTTAGGTATTTTCAATTCTAACAGAAAATATTTATCTGGAAATTAACATTTTGATGTATTCAAGGTCTCAATAAACTGAGATTATTTCAAAAACAGATTATATCCTTCGAAATCTTCGGATGCTCTTATAAATAAGTCTCTAAAAATACAAATTAAGAAAATTATCATAGTGATTAATGGTGTAGATTCATTTTGTTTAGAATCTGAATTTAATTACTTTGATTAATAAAAACTAATTAATCACCAACCTGAAAAAGGAAACAAGAACATAGCAAATGAATTAAAATTCAAACCTTTTAGACAGAATAAAATGAAGAAATATAGATTAGCGATAATAGGAAGTGGATCACTTGGGGGAATTATTGGAAATGTTTTGTCCAAAGATTTCACCGAGGAATTCGAAATTTTAGGGGTATTGAGCGGAAGATTTGAAAATGCTCAAAGATAGGCAGATGAAATAGGTTGTAAGGCCTATAACACGCTGGATGAAATTATTGATGAAAAACCTGATTATGTTATTGAAGCTGCTTCTCCAGATGTGTTTAAAGAAATTGGAATTAAAATCTTGGCCAATGGTATAAACATAATTCCCTTATCAGTTGGAGCACTTGCTGACAAAGAAATTTTATACAGAGGTAAAAGAAACGGCATTAGCAAATAATAGCCGAGTGCATATACCATCAGGCGCCGTTGGTGGTTTTGATGTGCTGCAAGCGTCTATGTTAATGGAGGACGTAAAAGTAAGTATGACTACCGAAAAATCGCCAAGATCATTAAATGGTGCACCATTTTTAAAGGGCAGAACCCTTTCCGAAGAAAAAGCAGAAGAAATATTCAGTGGTTCCGCAATGGAAGCCATAGATCATTTTCCCGAAAATATTAATGTCGCAGTGGCTACTGCCTCAGCCACAACGGGCGTTGAGAATACAAAGGTGTCAATTAATAGTATTCCGGGATTTGAAAGCAACAGGCATGAGATTAAACTGACAGGAGATACAATAAACGTTACTATAAAAATTGAGACAACACCATCAGAGGACAATCCTAAATCCAGTTCGCTAGCTGCCTATAGTGTGATTGGTTTGCTTAAAAATTTAGTCTCTCCTATTACATTTTAATTTTGAACAAAAAAGAGGGTGATTATGCTGGGCCGCACAATCACCCTGCTTAATTTTAATTTGAACTTTATTTTTCTTGTACTTAATTAAATCTTCGAATTACTTAGCCATTGCTAGGTCTAGGTGCCCATCTATTGTAAGGCGTCATGTCGAAATTGTTCACCTCATCCATTGACAAATGGAGGGCTTTTGCTACACCTTCTCCATATTCGGGATCAGCCTTATAACAATTTCTGATATGACGTACCTGAATAAATTTTTCGGCCCCACCTACCTGGGCCGCTGTATTGTCAAACAATTGCTGTTCCTTGCCATCAGCTTTTATAATACGGAAGAGATCGCCAGGTTGGGTGAAATAATCTTCATCATCATCACGGAAATTGTATGCGTAGGCTTCACCACTTAGTTCCAATGGCGGTTCTTTAGCATCTGGTTGCTCTTGCCATTCGCCATAGCTGTTGGGCTCATAGTGTTTGGTGCTTCCAAAATTTCCATCTACCCTCATGGCGCCATCTCGGTGAAAGGAGTGGTACGGGCAGGTGGGTTTGTTTACAGGAATTTGATAGTGGTTTACGCCCAATCTATACCGCTGTGCATCTCCATAGGAAAACAATCTTCCCTGAAGCATTTTATCTGGAGAAAATCCAATTCCCGGAACAATGTTGGTTGGATTAAAGGCCGCCTGTTCTACATCCTGAAAATAGTTTTCTGGATTTCGGGTAAGTTTAAATTCCCCAACAGGAATAAGTGGGAAATCTTTCTTGGACCAAACTTTCGTTAGGTCGAAAGGGTGGAAGCGGTAAGTTTTGGCCTCTGCCTCGGTCATTACCTGAATAAACATCTTCCATTTCGGGAAATCGTTTCTTTCAATGGCATCAAAAAGATCTCTTTGGGATGATTCCCTATCTATGCCCACCAATTCCACTGCTTCTCTATCAGTAAAGTTCTCAATGCCTTGTTGGGTAACGAAATGAAACTTTACCCAATGTCTTTTATTTTCACTATTGATAAAGCTATAGGTATGGCTTCCAAAACCATGCATGTGCCTATACCCTTTAGGAATGCCTCTGTCGCTCATGATTATGGTGACTTGGTGTAAAGCTTCGGGCAAAAGGGTCCAGAAATCCCAATTGTTATTGGCATCCCGCAAGTTGGTTTTTGGGTCGCGTTTTACGGCGTGGTTTAGGTCCGGGAATTTCATCGGGTCGCGAAAGAAAAATACGGGTGTATTGTTTCCAACCAAATCCCAAATGCCTTCGTCAGTATAGAATTTAAGTGCAAAACCTCTAATATCCCTTTCGGCATCCGCGGCACCTCTCTCTCCCGCAACGGTAGAGAATCGTGCAAACAAATCTGTTTTCTTTCCTACCTTGCTGAAAATATCCGCTTTGGTGTATTGGGTGATATCATGGGTAACCTTAAAAGTGCCGAAAGCACCAGAACCCTTGGCGTGCATCCTTCTTTCTGGAATCACTTCACGATCAAAGTTGGCCATTTTTTCTAAAAACCATGCATCCTGCATTAACATCGGGCCTCTTGGACCTGCAGTTTGCACGTTTTGGTTATCGGGAACCGGAGCTCCGGTCTGTCTTGTAAGTTTAGAGTTCTTCTCTTCCATTATTTTTAACTTTTGAATGAATGTATAAATTGTAAACGGATGAAGTTACAATAATTCCCGTACTTTCAAAAAAAGCTTTTAAGGAAATGACCGCAATATAGATCTGCTATTATTTGATGGGAATAGTAAAATAAAAAGGGATTGAAAAAGATCAATCCCGAATAAAATCTTAGTTATGCTAATTTTAATCCCTCAAAGCTCTTAAAATTTGACCATTAGTATTGAATGTTATTCTTAAGCTCTCGTTCCAACTTTTTTCCAGTTCTACTACAAAGGTTACATCACCATCTTTTTCTACTGATTCAACGGAGTCTATTCTGTAGTTTGGATAATCCCTATTAATGATTTCCATTAAATTTGATGGTATCTCAGACCTAGTAATGCTTTTCTCGATCTTTACCATTTTACTGTCCTTATTAAACCATATTTCGTGTTGATTTCTGCCAACATCGAATTTTACTTTATAATCCATACCTCTTTTATCCCAATTAATATTTGTAGCGGTTGGATAGGCTTTTAAAAGGCCATCGGTAAAACTTTTTGGGACGTCATTGGTTTTCAGTTCCTGCGCGTTCATTGATAGCGATGCCAGCAAAATGAAGACAACTAATTGAATTTTTTTCATAATTATATATTTTAGGCGTTCTCTTAAATATACACATTTTCTTATTGAAAAGCCAGTAGCTAGTTGGAAATCTGTTTTTTCATTCTTAAAGTATTGAGCATTTGAAGGAAAATATTCTTGATAAGGATGGAGATAATGTTCTTTTTCAGGCCTAGAGTAATGAGTTTTAACCTCTAACAATCTAATTTGATGTCTTTATTCGTATTTTCGCGCTCAGAACTTAAAAATAAAATTCTATGTTTAAAAAATTATCCCTTTTATTAGTATTATGTGTGACCTATGTCGCCAGTTCTCAGAATATGCCTGAGACTAATTGGATTGACTTTGCCGATAGTTCTTGGTATGACGATTCTATAAATACATTTGAAATTGCAGATGCGGAAAGCTTGGCCGGAATTAGTGTTCTGGTTGAGGCGGGTAACAATTTTGAAGGAAAAACCATTAATCTTACTTCAGATATCGATTTGGGAGCTCATTTATGGTTACCGGTAGGGACTAATGTAAACAAGTCCTTTAAAGGAAGTTTTGATGGTAACGATCATTTAATTTCAAATCTATTCGTCAATCGTTCTGAAAGTGATTTTTCAGCGCTATTTGGTGCATTGATTTCCGCTGAAATAAAAAATCTTAAAATTGATACTGCAATCATATATGGTCGTGGAACTGTTGCTGGTCTAGCGGCCAATGTATCTACGAATAGTTTGATTGAAAACTGTCATGTGTTCAACGCTGAAGTCCATTCCGTTAGTGGATGGGATGGAGGAATTGCTGGTGGAATCGCCGGTGGATTGCTAACAGGTTCAATTGTTAGAAAATCTTCTTATTCAGGTGAAGTATATGGTGGAAATCAAATTGGTGGTTTAGTTGGGACCGCTTGGGATACAACCCTAATTGAAGAGAGCTACTCTGAAGGGTTGGTCTCTGGAGATGATATTGTTGGAGGTCTTGTAGGATATTGTACCTGGAATTTCCCTCCAATGCCAAACACTACGAATGTGGTTAAAAACTCTTTTTCAAGATCTAACGTTATTGCAACCGGTGGTATGGCTGGTGGTTTTTATGGTTCTCCTGAAATGAATGCCGCAATTGAAAATTGTTATTCTACAGGAACAGTTACCGCTCCTAATGCCGGCGGATCTGCGGGTGGATTTATCGGAGCAATTATGGATGGAACAGTGGCAAATTCTTATTTTGATACAGAAAGTAGCCAAATGACAGATGGAATAGGACAATATACGCCAGGACCAACTATTACCGTTGTTGGAAAAACCACAGCAGAGATGAAATCTCAAGATTTGGTAGATTTATTAAATGCTGGACAAGGAGATCTATGGAGCATCAACCCAGACGTGAATGATGGATATCCAGTGCTTTCAAGTTTTATTCTTTCTGCGGACGACTTTATTACAGTTAATAATGAAGTAATCATCTATCCAAGCGTCTCTGAAACTTCTATAAATCTGAAAACTTCTATGCCATCAAATTTTCTTGTAACAGATGTGAACGGTAGAATTTTGGATGAAGGAACAATTCAAAATACTGAAGTGAATTATAATGTTTCAAACTTGAATGCAGGTGTTTATTTTGTAATTTTTGAAAATAATTCCAGCAGAACGGTAAAACGTTTTATCAGAAAGTAAACTGATTTTTAGTAAACCAAAAAGAGGTTGCTTTTTAAAGCAACCTCTTTTTTGTTTTACAAATTTTGGAGAAATCTAATTCTCAAAAACTGTTTTTCCGTCTTTGGTCAAGGTGTACTTATCACCTTTCCCTCTTAATTCATATTGGTCATTTTTATACCAAATTCCAGAGGCTGCTTTTTCTTGAACTAAATCAATTTGATCTCCACCATTTAAGTAGGCTTTTACAGTTCCTTCAGTATTGTTAAAGGTCATGTTCAATTTATCGCCCTTCCCACTTTTTGCTTCCACATTTACAATGTCGTCTTTATGATCAAAAACAACTTTACCGTCTTTTGAAAGCGTTATGTCGTTTCCTTTTCCTCTCAATTCGTAGGTTTCATTTGTGTACCAAATTCCCGAACCTGATCTTTGTTGGGCCAATTCAATGGTTTCTCCCTCGAAATTTAAGGTTGCAGTTCCTTTTGTGTTATTAAAGGACATGTCCAATTTTTTTCCGTCTTTATCTGTTGAAGTGGAAGTAACAATATCATCTGGAGTTGCCTCAACTACTTCTGTAGTAGATGTTTCAATGTTTTCTTCCTTAGTTGCATCCTTACAGGAAGTAAAGATTAATGCGGATAGCATTGCAACTGTCAAAATTGTTTTTTTCATTTTCTTTTTTTTAAACTATTTTTTTTGGCTGTAATATTCAGTGAAAATTGTTCCTTAAAACTAATAATAATATTTTTAAACAAAGTGAAGTGTTTCTTAAACGTTCAATAATCTCTATTTGAGTTTAAAGGAATATGCCATTTATGCAAGTATCATTTCAGAAAATATTTCATTCAAAAAATAATATTATTGAGGTAATGACATGGGGATATCCATCAAGAGTATTTTCGCATCTTCCAACGCTTCCAAATTAAAGGAAGGTGTTTCACTAATGCCTAAACCATCTCTTTTCTCCAAAACTTGGTCGCCAATCTTTGCTTTTCCTTCTAGAACAAAAACATATACTCCATTTCCTTCTTTCTTCACGGTGTACTCCTTCGCTGTACCCTTATCGAAATTAGCCATATGAAACCAAGCATCTTGATAGATCCATACTCCATCATCATTTTTATTTGGCGATAAAATCTGTTGGAAGTCATTTGGTTTCCGGTTGTCTGCAATAGTTATTTGGCCATAGCGAGGTTCTACATTCATCTTATTTGGAATCACCCAAATCTGTAAAAACTTAACGGGCTGGTCTGGATTGTTGTTGTATTCGGAATGCATCACGCCCGTACCGGCGCTCATTACTTGTATATCACCTTCTTTGATAATGGTTTCATTTCCCATATTATCTTTATGTTTCAGATCTCCTTCCAACGGAATGGACACAATTTCCATGTTTTGGTGTGGATGTGTTCCAAATCCCATACTTTCCGAAACCGTGTCGTCATTTAAAACGCGCAACACACCAAAATTCATTCTTTCTGGATTGTGGTAGTTCGCAAAACTAAATGTGTGTCTGGATTTTAGCCATCCATGATTTGCGTTTCCTCTTGTATCTGCTTTATGATATATAGTTTTCATTTTTATTGTATTTAATTAATATTCAAGTGTGTAAAATTTTTTCGGATAAATTAATCCTTCAATGTTTTTTCAATTCTTTCATCTGGTACAATCCACATTAGTGCCACTCCCAAATAGATTATTAAGCTGATAATGGGTAAGAAAAATGAAGTTACAACGCCGCCCAAATAGAATAGGAGGGAGAGATTCATTCTTTTATCTGTACTGTAAACCTTCCCAACGTTGGAGTCCTTACCTTCATTTTGAATTACGAAGTGCACCAAGATCTTAAATGCTACTGCAGCCATAAACAATACCGCACCATAAACAGCTGTCGGATTTTCTTCAAAATGGTTCTTCCCCAACCAATCTGTGGCAAATGGGAAAAGAGAAAGCCAAAACAGTAAATTAAGGTTTGCCCATAGAATTTTGCCATTTACCTTGTTTACCGCTTGTAATAAATGATGGTGATTGTTCCAATATATTCCTACATATATAAAACTTAATATATAGGTCAGAAAAACAGGAAGTATTGGTTTTAAAGCTTCGAAAGTATATCCTTCTGGGGCGCTTATTCCAAGTACCATAATTGTAATGATAATGGCCAATACGCCATCACTAAAGGCTTCCAATCTGCCTGTTTTCATAAGTTCAATTAATTTGGTAAAACTGTAGAGGGTATTATTCTAAGATTACTCCAGCTAAAATATCCTATAGGTTGCGATGATGTTATGCCAATACGTCGCCTATGCTTTCATCTCTATCAAATCTGCTTTTGGCATAAGGGCAAAGTGGAATAATTTTTAAGTCGTTTTTTCTAGCATAATCTACGCCTTCCATTACCAGTTGTTTGGCTAATCCTTTGCCTTCAAATTTATCTTCTACGCCAGTATGGTCTATTATGAATTTTTCTTTTCCGGCCCACGTGAATGTCATCTCTCCCGCAAATTCTTCATCTTCATAAATAACAAATCGGCCTTTTTTTCCATTGTCTTCTCGTTCTATTCTCGTTGCCATAATATTTTCTATTTTTAATTTGTTCTACTTTATAATGAAATCGTTTCTAAGATTAGTTGCTCTTCTCTAAAGTGAATTGGAATTTATCCATATCCCAATTGGCCAGTTCTGCCGCATTTTTATAACTGCTACGAAGAAATTCCATAAGCATTTCTGATGGATTGGATGATTTTTGAACATCTTCATATTTCAAAATAAATTCCCCCAATTCTTCATGGTAAAATGCGCTGCTGGGTTTGATGGGTGCCTTTTTAAAACCTTCGGGTGCAGGATAGATATAACTGTAGAATGCTGCATAGGGTGTACTTTCATTCCCCGGCCAAAAACCGCAATTCATTACTTCGTGGGAATACGCCTCTCTGGTAACCCAATCAGGTAAATTTGGAATTCCGCCTGGGTGTTTAGGTGCTTTTCTACCTGAAAAACGCGAGATCGCTAAATCAAAACTACCCCAGAAAAATTGCACATCACTACTCTTCCCCATAAATTCCGCTCTATATTTAGTAAAAACTTGGTTAACCTTCAACATTGCGTTATGGAAGTTTATCGCCGCTTCTGCATCATAAGTTCCAGAATTGTTTTCGTGAAATGGAATTACATTTTCCAATTCGTTGGGCAACGGATTTATCTTTATATCTATTCCGATTTCCTTAAGATATTCCAAGACATTATTATAACAGCTTGAAACCTTAAGGGTTTTTAGATCAAAGGATTTCCGCTCATTATCACTGGAAACTATTTCTAATTTATGGTCCAAAAAGTTAAGAAAAATTTCAAGTTGCTTTTCTTTGGAAAAAATAGGATCACTGGTTAATCCATTGGTTGTAACTTTTAAAGTTGAATGCCATGAATGATTTATCCATGGGTTTAACGCCAACTTTATCTTCCCAATAATCTGAGTCCAAAGGTGAATAGTCTCATAGGTTTCTTTTGATTTCTCAAAAGACAGTTCTGGCCACTTGCTATTTTCCATCATTTTATTGTTTTTAGAAAGTTTAATTTCAGTGAATAAGCTCAAAAGTTAATCAATTCGATATATTTATTTATAGCTTTTATAAATCTTTAGCATATTTTCCGCTAGTTTTCGAGAATATGGAAAAGTGCTATTCATTGATCGAAATCACCAATCGTTTGCCCGAATCAACTTTCTCATTCCATAGTTTTTCAATATTTTCAATGCTTCCTTCAACCAAGTCCATTGAAAGTTTTCCATGGGCAGCCAATTGAAACATTTCAGGAAGAATTTGTTTTTGAAAATCCTCCAGATCCACCTTGGACAAACTTCCAAAGCCGGAACCCACAATTTCTATATCTGAACTTCTTAAGATTCCCGATTCCAAATTAATGGTTTCTCCAGCCATAGAGCCAACGGTAACAATTCTTGTTTTATGGCTGAAATTGTTCAAACCTCCACCTTTTAGTGCAGCTATCACCAACTCCGTTGGTTTACTCCATAAATAATCAATCACTAAGTCTATGGGGGTTTCGGTATGGATCTTTTTTAATTGCTTTACAATATCTTCGTCCTCTTGTTTTAGGGAGACCGTTTTTTCTGCCCCAAGTTTCTTCGTCTTTTCAAGATTATCTTCATTCCGACCTGTGGTAATAATTGTTTTTGCGGCGTAATACTTCGCTATCTGAACCGCCATTTGACCCGTTACTCCCGTGGCCCCATTGATCAATACATTTTGACCTGGTTTAATTTCGCCTCTAAATTTGAGAGCCATAGCTGCTCCCAAAACTGCATTTGGTAAGGCTGCCGCAATTTTGAGATCCAAAGAATCCGGAATGACCGTGTAATTATTTTTATTTATAAGTGCTTTTTCGGCAATCATACCTGTAATACCTTGTGCATAAACTCTTGAACCATCTTCCAAAATTCCTACGCCATCCATCCCCACTACAACCGGTAAATTTTTATGGCTCGCGTAATGTGTTCCACTTGCCATCAATTTGTCCAGATTTTTAACTGCCGCCGCTTTTACTTCAAGCAAAAGTTGATCGTCATTTTGAATTTCTGGAGTTGAAAATTCACCATATCTAGGAGCGTTTCCCAATTTTTCCAAAACAGCTGCTTTCATATTTCTTTATTTTTAAAAGATGTTTTTAAGTAAAGATTTTATCAATCTTCCAGGTATCCAAACTTTCCAATATTATAATCATTAAACGCTTGGCGCAATTCCTTCCGAGTGTTCATTACAAAAGGGCCTTGCGCTACGATTGGTTCGTCAATAGGTTCTCCACTTAATACTAAAACAAGGGCATCGTCTATGGCTTCAATTTCGAAAGTTTCGCCATCATTCGCCATTAATGCCAAGTGATCTGTGGGAGCTTTCTCTACTGCATTTATTATTATATTTCCCTCCAAAACCAAAAGGGCGGTATTATATTCCGACGGAAATTGAAATTTGGCTTTTCCTCCCTGCTTCAGGGATGCATTAAATAAATGGATAGGTGTAAAAGTGTGCGCTGACCCTTTTGTTCCGTTATATTCTCCCGCAATGACTTCGATATTTCCTGTGTCGTTATCCAGCATATATCTATTGATTTCCTCCTTCTTTATAGCCTGGTATTTAGGGTCGACTCTTTTATCCTTGGCGGGCAGGTTGACCCATAATTGGACCATTTGGAAATCGCCACCCTTTTTGCTCCATTCCGCTTCGTGGTATTCCTTGTGCAAAATTCCGCTTGCGGCAGTCATCCACTGAATATCACCTTCACCAATTACGCCCCCACCGCCGCTACTATCATGGTGCGCTACTTTTCCCTTATAGGCAATGGTTACCGTCTCAAAACCTTTGTGCGGATGGACGCCAACGCCTTTGGGTTTTTCGGAAGGTGCAAAATGATATGTGGAATTGTAGTCCAACATAATAAAAGGATTCATTCGGTTCATATCCAGCCGAAAACCACTCGGAATAAAATTATGTACGCGAAATCCGTCGCCCACAAAATGAGGCTCGCCTGGGCTTACAATTAATTCTACTGACTTTGTTTTCATACTATGGATTTTGAAATAATTAATAAAGGTCGGCAGTAAGTTTCAGATCGATTTACCGAAAGTGAAGCATTAATCTACCGACCTTTACTAAAAAAAATCTATCTTTTTATATACTAACTTTTATTATTGCTTGATAAATTGAAGGTTGGCAATTAGTCTAACTTTATCACTTACCACAATACTTCCGGCTTCTGTAACGGCATTCCAGCTTAAGTTAAAATCTTTACGGTTAATGCTTCCTGTAGCTTCAAAACCTGCCTTTGTCTGTCCGTAAGGATCTTCGGCTATTCCGTTGAAATCAACATCAAGGGTAATTTCTTTGGTGATATCTCTAATTGTCATATCTCCAACCAATTTTTCACCATCAAATGATTTTGATTTGAAAGTAAGTTGAGGAAATTTCTCAGCGTTAAAAAAGTCATCCGATTTCAAATGCGTATCTCTATCTGAATTTTTAGTGCTGATAGAATCAACTTTTGCGTGAAAACTGAATTGCGCATCTTTAAAAGTATCATCCGCCGCTTCAACAGTTGCGTCAAATTCTCCAAAGCTTCCAGTTACTGTTGAAATCATCATATGTTTTACTTTAAATTCGATTTCTGAATGTGTAGGGTCTAATTTCCAGTTTGTCTTCATTTTTATAAGTTTTAGTGTTAAACGTTTTATTATAATGCAAATATAAGCTGCATATCCTTCTTATACATTGATGTATGTTAAGAAGTGATTATATAGAATATCGGTCATTATTTCAAAAACAGATAATTGCCTAATGTTTTCATTTCATATAATGAGTAATTCATTTTCTGAATATGCAGTATAAAGACAACAGAGCAATTATTCCACAAAAGGGAAATTTGGAAAGATTTCGGTGAATAGGAAACTATCTCTTAAAATTTTTCCTGGCCAATTCCTTGCGCACGCGGCTTAAACTTTCAGGAGTTATTCCCAGATAGGAAGCTACCATTGTTTGTTGAACACGCAAGAGTATATCAGGATACATTTCAATGAATTCCAGATAGCGTTCCTCGGCATTTGCACTTAAAAGCATCTTGATGCGATTTTGCAAATGGCGGATATGATTATGAAGAAGTCTGTTGTTGTAATCGGTAAAAGACGGAAGTTTTTCGGAAAGTAAATTGATGAAATCTTCATCAATCAAGATTACCTCGCTGTTTTCCAATGCTTGAATGTAGTAGGAGGACGCTTGATCGAAATAAGCGCTTTCCCTATCGGATACGAACCAATTTTCGGGCGCAAAGGATATTGTGTGTTCCTTCCCCTTTTCATCAATTGAATACTGTCGCAAAAGTCCGTTTTCTACAAAAAATGTATACTTGCAATGTTCATTTTCCCGCAAAAGAAATTCATCTTTCAGCACTTTTTTGACCAAGCAAGTTTCAACCAATGGAACAATTTCATTTTCATCTACTTCAAGGTTTGAACTCAGATATGAAACAAATTTGAAACTATTCATTGTGCAGGAGGATTGTAGTAATGAGAATCATTTAAATATATGTGAATCAAATTTACAGTTTTAGACAAACTAATCTATTATATTTCCTGTATTATTAGACTAGAAGGAGATGTTACTTTTAATGGTTTATGAATTTCGCCGAGTCAGTTAAATTTAAGTAGGCTAGTTGTTTTGGTAAATGGTCCTGTTTCTTAGCGGGATTTTATTCTTTGATATTCTACCGCTGTATATCAGATGTTCATAAAGAAAATAGGAAGGGAATTTCCATATTTTTTAGACTGAATATTTATAAAAACTTTAAACAGCTTCCGGCGTGGAAGAATTTCCAAATAGAGTAATTTTGGCCACGCTTATTACCAAGAAATGATTGTAGATTTATTGATTGCGATACTTTGGAGCCTTTCACCTTTGGGAGAAGCTAAAGTGGGAATTCCCTATGCTATTTTGAATGGCGTCAATATTTATTTGGCCTTTATATTCTGTTTTCTTGCCAATGTCCTGGTTTTCCCGATTATGACCTTTTTTATAGATGTATTAAATCGTTACTTTTTTAAGAAATGGTATTATTACAAAAAAGCTGCAATTTTCATCGGGCGACGTGCCAAGGATGGCGCTGGTAAAAACGTTAAGAAATACGGTTTTTGGGGTCTAATGATATTTGTAATGCTTCCCTTGCCCGGCACTGGGGTCTATGCCGGTACTATCGCAGGATATCTCTTCGGAATGGAAAAGAAAAAGGCCTTTTGGGCTAATGTGATAGGTATATTTTTCTCCTGTCTAATCGTATGGGTAAGTACGGTGTTGGCAGTGGAAGGATTTAAAAAGTAGGTGAATCTTTCTTTATTTATTGAATCCAAGACTTAAGGCCAGGTCGGTTTCCTTTAATTGCTATTTTATCCTTTTTATGAATGAAAATGGTGAAATACTTTGATAGTCAAAGTGCAAAAGTTTTCTTAGAATCATTCAACGCCAAATGTCTGCCAGCAATGGTATAAAAATAAGAATTCAAATAAAATCCAGAGAGTAGGTTCACGCGTATTTATTTTTATGATAAAGAAGGAATAAAGGGAGGATAAAGACACGTCATCAAATTAGAAAAGACGGCGTGATTCCGATAGATTTATACGGATCAAGAAAATCGTGGGATTTCCAAATTCGGAGAAAAATTGATCAATAGATTTATTCCATAAAGAAATCCTGAACAAACCTAGAAACCCTCGCATCGTCAGAAAAAGACGAAGCTGAGTTTTTATTGGGGCAACACAAAAAGTTGTGGAGTCATTAAAAATGGACGAACTATAATCTAATTTTAAACCAACTTCAACAAATATATAGTTTATTCTAAGGACAAGTCCGATTCATAGATACTCCATAGATACTCCATGGATAGTGTATGGATAGTGTATGGATAGTGTATGGAATGGATATCCAAACGAGTTAAGGAAAATATATTGTTCTGTAAAGTGTGAAAATGATAGGAACGAAAGTTTATACCTATTCCTAATAGATTTTAAATAACTTTGATATTCCACAACTTTTTGACATGATCACTTTTCCACCCGAAGGGACTTGAGTCGCTGCGCCAAATAAAAAAAACCCACAACTTTCGTCGTGGGTTTCCTTTTGCGGAGAAAGAGGGATTAATTTCATTGATCCCAAACGGAATTCTGTGCAAGCATAGAAACCCACGCATTGCCAGAAAAAGGCAATGCTTGATTTTTTATTTGTCTCCACTCCTTTCAAGCTGAAAAAGCTTGAGTCGTTGCGCCAAATAAAAAAACCCACAACTTTCGTCGTGGGTTTCCTTTTGCGGAGAAAGAGGCTCTAACACCTTATATATTATACTCTATCATTAAATATTTAAATCGTTGATTATCAGTAGCTTGTTTAGTGCTGATAGTTTGAAAGATTCATTGAATTTCTTTGAATATCATAAAAAGTGGCTGTAACTTTGGCTGTAGATATATTTACAGCCTATGATTACCATAAAGAAAAAGATTACAATTGAAATCGAAAAGAGAAAAAGGAAAGGAGAGCTGATAAGGTTAAACGTGCCCATTTTTCTCAGATTGACATATTCTGGCAATAGAATAAATTTGTATAGTGGTTTTAGGATTGATTTAGATTTTTGGGATACCCATAATAAAAAGGTGATTGATGGAGCAGTTAATGAAAATGGTCAAACAGCAGAAGAAATCAACCTTACTATTGACAAGTATACATCAGATATTAATTCTTTGTTTTTCACCTTCCAGGTAAAAGATAAAATTCCTTCGGTCAACGAGATAAAGGAGGAATTTGAGAAAATAAAAAACGGTAGCAAAAAGCCAGCTTTAAAAAAGAAAAATACTGAAAGCTCTAAACTTTCTTTTTTTGATGTTCTGGATGAATTCACGTCATATAATGGCAAAATAAACAACTGGACGAACGACACTTACACAAAATTCAATACCTTAAAAACGCATCTATTAAATTACAACGAAAATTTAAAATTTGAGGATCTCACAGATGAAGGACTTAGTGATTTACTGAGTTATTTTATGCACGATCTACAAATGCGAAATACAACTACCAAGAAATATCTCGAATTTATTTCCTGGTTCCTACGCTATGCTTTAGCTAAAAATCATACTACAAATAATGCCTTCGTTAATTTTAAACCCAAATTGAAAAGGGTAAAGAAAAAAATTGTTTTTTTAACCGAAGAGGAAATCAATAAGATTAAGGAAACTGAAATCCCCGCGAACAAGCAATATCTTATTAGAGTTCGTGATGTATTGCTATTTCTTATATATAGTGGTTTAAGGCATTCCGACGTATATAAATTAAAGAAATCCGAGATTAAGGACGGCAAGTTTGAGGTTACAACTTTAAAAACCACCGATAGTTTAATAATTGATTTGAATACAACTTCACTTTCTATTTTGGATAAGTATAAAGACGTGCCTCTTCAGCACAATAAAGCACTTCCTGTAATTTCTAATCAAAAAATGAATGAATATTTAAAAGAGCTTGGGGAGCTCGCAGAAATTAATGAGCCTATTAATGATACTTACTTTATAGGTAATAAACGATATGACGTATCAAAGCCAAAGTATGAATATATGACCAGCCATATCGGACGACGTTCGTTTATCTGCTTGTGCATTGCTAAAAATATTCCAGTTCAGATAATTATGAAATGGACTGGGCATTCTGATTACAAGTCAATGGTTCCTTACATTGAGGTATCCGAAAAAACAAAAGAGATCGAAATGAAAAAACTAAATTTTTAGAAAATGGATGAGGCAAAAAAGGGATTAAAATATCTGCGAATAATTTATACTTCATTAAAAAATAAGGAGTCATCAAGTAATCAGGAAGTACTGACTAAACAAGTTATTGAAAATATATTATCTTTTTCAGACTTGGATTTACATAAAATTTATGATGAAGTTTTTGACTCTTCGTCATACAGTTTAGTTTCGGAATACAATAGATTTCTAAGCTTTACAATTGAACAGCTTAAAAAAGAAGAAACTCTACTCAAGCTCGGCAATCTTGGAGATTATTTTTCGAACATCTATGATGAGCATTTATCAAAAGGAATAGAACAAATTGAGGAACTATATGAATTGGTTAAACTTCATCGAAAACTAAGAGATTCTACTGAACCAATTACTAATGATAATAACACTGAACTTGTGGAAGAATATGACCAGTTTATTATGAATTATAATGTGAGGATAAATGATCTGGTTTTAACGGGAAATAACTTTATAAAAACAGATCAAAATAGATGGAAAGGAATTTTTTCGATACATGAGTTCATAGAAAAACTGGAATACATTTATTTTCTTTCAGAAGCAAGGTTAAAAGAGCTTTCCCAACCCAGTGAAATTTTCAAAAGTGAGGTTATGGTTTTGGCTTCCCATCAAATATTCACCAAATTAAAACTGATAAAGAAAATTAGCTTAGAAGAATTTAAGAGTCAGTTTCAATCTAAAAATAGAAAGTTAACCATAGAACAAACCCCCGATACTAAAAAATATCTTGCCAGAGTAATTTTTAAGCTGAAACCATTTGTTGTAGAAGATTATCAGGATGAATGGGAAAAGAGAATGAGTACATACTTTGGAATTAAATCATATTCCAAAATCAAAAATAAATGTGATGATGATAATAATACATACAAGGATATTGAAACTATGATAAAATCTTTCGAGAAACTCATTTAACTTCAAAGCGTCTTTCATAAGCTCCTCTCATTGAATTCCTCCATTTTGGAGCTTTAAACACCCCAATATATATCAAGCGGCTAATCGCGGCAATTTTAAAAAGCAAAACATTGGTAATCAGTGTTTTGCTTTTTGTGTTTCTACTTGTGGCGGTTTGCCTTCCCCTTTTCTTGCCTTTACTTTGTAATTGTCCGGTCAATCAGAATATGTCAAATTAAAAACAAAGCGAAATGAACTTAGAAAATCTATTGGAAAAGCCTATCTGGCAGATGACAGGAGAGCAATTCCTTGTACTGCTAGAGAACAACGTAAAGTCTACAGATCCTGAACCACATAATGTACCCAGTAACACCTTGGAAAAGAAGTATGTGTATGGAATTCGGGGAATTGCAAATTTAATGAATTGCAGTATCTCTACTGCCAATCGGATTAAAAAGAAAGGAATTCTCAACGATGCTATCATTCAACAAGGACGATCTATCATTGTTGACGTTGAAAAGGCATTAGAACTACTAAGAGAGAATTCAGATTTATAAAACTCTTGAAACTTAAAAAAAGAAAGCATAGCTACTTGCAATAGCTATGCTTTCAAAATACTTAATCTCACAGGAAGTAAAGCGCAAATATACAATATTTGGGCTGGAACTTCCATAATATAAATCAATTATGGAAAAACATTTGAATCTATACGATTCGGGTAAAGATAGTAACACCCTATATGATAGAGCAATTAAATATTTAAAAGAGAAGTACGCTCTTCGATATAATGAGATTTCAATCCAATATCAAATTAAGCCCAAAAAAACCAAGAAGTGGTCAGTTCTTAATTTCAGCTCGCTTCTTATTGAACTTGAACAAGCAGGCATTGGAATGAATGTTCTGAAATTAGAAACCCTCCTTAAAAGTCATTTAATAGAAAGGCATAACCCAATTAAAGGTTTTTTCAAATCATTACCGGAATGGGATGGTATAGATCATATCAAAAACCTTTGTGGTTATATAAAAACAGATAATGACAACCTGTTCAATTATCATTTTGAGAAATGGCTTACTCGATCCGTTCTATGCTCATTAATCGATGGTCGTGTAAATAAACAATGTCTTGTTTTTACGAGTCCTGCACAGAATTTGGGTAAAACCACATTTTTCCGATTTCTTGTGCCCAATGGATTAAAAGATTTTTATGTCGAAGATATTGGAACGGATAAAGACAGTCTTATTAAGCTGAGTAAAAATTTCATAATCAATATGGATGAACTTCATATTCAGGGGCAAAATAATATTAATGCTCTAAAGGCTTATATCTCCAAAACTCATATAAATGAAAGAGTGCCCTATGGGAAACGTCAGGAACGGTTGTCTAGGATTTGCAATTTTGTGGGTTCTACCAATAAAACAGATTTTTTGACTGATGAAACCGGGAACGTTAGATGGCTCATATTTGAAATTCAACATATAGATTTCAAGTATAATTTGGAAATAGACATAGAAAAAGTTTGGTCGCAAGCATATTATAACGCTTTCCAACGAAAAGGCTATGATCCGGATTTAACTAAAGAGGATGTGGAAGATAATGAGAGAAGAAATGAATTATTCCAACATTGGACCATGGAGAAAGAATTAGTTGCGAAATATCTGGAGCCCGGGAAAGAAGAAGTGGATTTTATGACAGCAACAGACGTAATTATAGAATTACGCGCGATGGGAGTTGGAATGAAATTAAGCCAGGTCAAAATAGGAACTGCCTTAAAGTCACTTTCTTTCCCAGTAGCACGACAAAAGGGAGGGGCTAGAGCTCGTGGATATTTGGTTAAAAAAAGATGCCAATTAAATTCAAAAGTCTAAAATAGCTTGCCCACCTTACCCTTTAGTGTATAAGTGTCTATAATCAAATGATTTAAAAGGGTAGGTTGAAAATATTTCGGGTTGCCCCAAGCTTGCCCAAGGTTGCCCGAGCTTACCCCATAATTGTGGAAGTTATTTGCGGAGTTTAAAGTGTGGAATAATCTTAATATTAAAATAAATATGCTCAAAATGAATTGCGAACAAGCCAATAAAATATCTATAAGAGAAGTACTAAATGGTTTTTCTCTTTTTCCAAGCAAGGAAAAATCTAATAAGGCATTCTATTATGCTATTGACAGAAAGGAACGATCACCGAGCCTTCACGTTGATTTTAAAAGAAATACTGCCTATGACTATGGGACTGCCAAGTCTTATGATGTAGTTGCCATCGTTCAGACAATAAAGCAATGCAATGTATCAGAAGCACTGGAGTATTTAAAATCAAATAGCTATCCCAAAGCGTTTGAAAATGGAACTGCTTTTAAAAAAGAAAAAGAGACAGTCAAAAGTTATGAAATCCAAGAGGTAAAATTAGTAACACATCCAGCATTATTGAGGTACCTGAAGAGTCGAAGAATTATAAATGCCAGTGAGTATCTTAAAGAAATTCACTATTGCAATGCAGGAAGATATTACTTTGGAATAGCATTCCAGAATGATTCAGAGGGCTATGAGGTGCGAAATAAGTATCGCGGGATATGTTTGGGCAGAAAAAATATAACAACAATTAAGAACGACTGCGATCAAGTTTCTGTGTTTGAAGGTTTTTTTGACTTTTTATCATTCCTCAGCATTTCTGATTCTCTGGAATCAGACCCATCTGATTATCTAATTCTGAACTCTGTGGCAATGGTTAATCGAATTGAAAATTTAATTAAAGATTATACAAAGGTAGAGCTCTTTATGGATAATGATAAAGCAGGAAATGTAGCAACAAAAAAAATAAAATTACAGCATCCCAATGTGTCTGATAATCGTTTGCTTTATCCAAATCACAAGGATCTTAATGATTTCATAATGGATAGAAAATAAATAATTATTCAAACCTAAATTTAAAATTTAATAATTGGCGCTGATAGTTTCTGTTTTTATCCTCACTTTGGGGAGTGCAAGATGTACTTTTTGGGCCACAAATTTTAACAAATTTGCATCCAAAAAAGTTTTCTTGCCTTTTGCAAAGGAATTGATATGCGGCGAAACTTGCATCTCTAATCAGAAATAAAACAACATAAAATGAAGAAAACGGAAATATGTAAATTTCGAATTTCTCCTACAATGAAACAAGATTGGATCAGTAGAGCTAGCTTGGAAAAAGCTTCTTTAAGTGAATTTATAATTTCACGTGTTGAGGAAAATTTAACACTTAAGGAGGTAAGGCGAATTGAAGAAATTGGAAATGAAATTGTGGATTTTGACAATATAATTGGCAACAATATAAACCAGATCGCCAGGCAAGTTAATATTGATAACTCCATTTCTGAACAACAGCTAAGGGTTTTTTATGCACAGATGGAATTATATAGAAAGGAAATAAAAGACCGAAATTCCAAAATTAAAGCAATTTATGATTTGCTTTACAGAAAACTAATGTGACTTTTGGCAGCAATAACTTGCTTTTTTATTTCTCGTATAAGTCTTTGTGCTTTTAGCTTTTTCTTCCTTTATAAATGGATCGAAATACTATTAGCATTAGTACGATCAGATACGCTATGTGTAGTACTACCTATTCTTTAGACCACTTTCAAGCTGATTTTAGTTGAACTTGTTTTTCAAAAGTATAAAGGTTTATTGGTTTTTGTCTTTTGATTCCTTGATGTTTTCTGTTGTTGTATTTTTTTA